>ENA-OWPA01000168-OWPA01000168.1-bioreactor-metagenome-genome-assembly--contig:-NODE-168-length-121530-cov-8.984463_pt1 | contig 121530 bp, 128 predicted proteins | sample MGYA00238139_ERZ651803 | MGnify/ENA primary metagenome ERZ651803 (study PRJEB26909, sample SAMN07631231) | bioreactor metagenome | isolation source: Switchgrass digestor | place: USA: Dartmouth... | reverse complement strand
AAGATCGAAAACTTATCTAATGATAAAAGGAAGAATACCAAAAAACAATTTAAAATATAAAATATCATTTTCTACGTTTCTTGCGTAAGAAGTTAATGCGCAGATTAATTAGACTACACGTTTAAGCTTGAATCTACCTTAGCTTTTCTAACCAAATGGAGACCGCGAAAATGGTATAAGAGGAAGGGACTTGCCATCCCCCCTCTACTCAATTTATCTGATCGTTGCTTTCCGGATCGAACTTAAGCTTTCCCTCTATAATCATTTTTATTACAGCTTTGGCATAAAAATCAGCAGCTTTTTCTACGTGCTCTTTACAGTCATCGTTGCCTCTTTTAAATTGATGTCTTGCTCTGATTTTATTTGTCATCTTCAATCCTCTTTAAATTCCCTCATGTATTCATTTTACGAAACTTGACATCCAGTATTTCCTCCATTTTACTAATATACGATGGTAACGGATACCTTTCTTTACGCTCCCATCGTGTAACTGTATTCACGTGGCATCCCAATATATCTGCTAACTGCTGTCTAGTTAGTTCTTTTGCAAGACGGGCTTCTTTTATTTTTTCAGCAATGTTTGGGATTTTATTTTCATTTCAGCCGGAATGAAGTGTTTGAGCTTAACGCCTAATATATTTTCAAATTTTTCCACACCCAACCTTCTAGGGTACTTGATGTCGTTTTCGTAATAGTATATACTCATTGTTGAACAATTTGCAATCTTTGCCAACTGTTCTTGCGTTAATCCCTGCAATAGCCTTGCTGTTTTAAAAACTTCACCAAAAGTTTTGGCATTTTTCAAAGACTCTACGAGCGCATCCCGACGCTTTTTTTTATGCTGTTGAATTTCGTGCATCAGGTCAAATTTGATTACATGATAAGTTGGGTAGTGTTGGTATTTTTGTACCGCACGGATGTCCTTGTGGATACTACGGAGATCCATTTCATGAATGCAGTTGCTCGCCTCATCAAATCAATAGATATCTTTCAAAAATCTCCGGGCCCTTAATGGACAGGATCGATTTGCAGTTACAAGTTGCACCTGTAAAATATTCCGATTTGGAAGGTCCCAGCACTACCGATTCAGAGACAATTAGAAAGCGGGTTGAAGCTGCGAGATTAATACAGCTAGAAAGATACAAAGGTCAAAATATTCATTGCAATTCACAGCTTACTCCTAATCTTATACATAAATACTGTAAATTAGATAAGGACGGTAAACTTCTCATGAAGGAAGCCTTTCATAATATGAAACTTACTGCTAGAGCGTATAATAAAATATTAAAGGTTGCTAGGACCATTGCCGATTTGGATAGTAAAAGTTCCATTAAAGAACATCATCTAGCTGAAGCATTGCAGTATAGAAATATAGATAAATACTACCAAAACCTTAGAATATGATATTTGAGTTTAATGCATTGCGTTGTGGGGCAATTGCTAGATTCTGTTTATGGCCGAAGGGGACATGCCACAAGTAATCGTATTTCTCAAGCACTGAGATTACTTGGCCTGCTCTAGCAGAGAGGCTCGCTATTTGGAGAGTGCCGGGGCAGACTTTATAAAATTTGGCAAATACAGCACACTATTTCTATGATTGATATTATAAAAGGGGGTTATCATGAAAGAAGACGGTTTGCTCTTAGTCGCTTTAAATTTAATTCCGGACTTAGGGTCTTTAAAAATACAGAGTTTGGCTGAAAGGTTTAAGTCTTTTTCTGATTTTATGAAGGCAAAACCCAATGATTTGTTAGAAATTCCGGGAATTGGGGAAAAAATTTGTGAAAAAATAATAGCATATAAATCAAAAATTGAACCTCATAGGGAAATCGAAAAAGCTGAAAAACAAGGAATTAGGATAATCACATTATTTGATGAGGACTACCCGGAGCAGCTAAAACAAATCTACGATCCTCCACCCGTATTGTATATAAAGGGGCAAAGGCCCGTTTTAGATAATAACGCAATAGCAATAGTTGGGTCTAGAAAGGCTTCTGTATACGGAAGACGTGTTGCAATAAATTTTGCAAAAGAATTGGCATCAATGAATATAAATATAGTTAGCGGTATGGCAAGGGGCATAGATTCTTTTGCACACAAAGGAGCTGTAGATGCTGGAGGGCCAACTACTGCAGTATTTGGCTGCGGACTTGATATTGTGTATCCTCCAGAAAATGTAGCTTTAATGCAAAGGATAATAGAGTGCGGCTCCGTAATTTCAAGTTTTCCTCTTGGAGTAGTGCCTCTTCCAATGAATTTTCCCGCAAGAAATCGCATTATAAGTGGGTTGGCTTTGGGAACTTTAGTTGTAGAAGCTGCTGAGAAAAGCGGTTCATTAATAACCGCAGAATTTGCATTGGAACAAGGCAGAGAAGTGTTTGCAGTTCCGGGAAATATTTTTAGCCCTTATAGTCGTGGAACGCATAAGTTAATTAAGCAGGGAGCGAAGCTAGTAGAAAACACAGATGATATATTAGATGAACTATATTTGGAAAGAATTCATAATAGGGACGGAAAAGAAGAATTTGATTTAAACAAACTATCTGTTCCTGAAAGGGCTATATTTGAACTTATAGATTATCAACCCATACAAATAGAGCAACTTATAGAAAAGACGCAAAGCAATTCCCGTGATGTAAATGCAATCCTTACTCGCCTTGAACTCAAGGGCCTTATTCAAGCTCTTCCTGGAGGCTATTACGTTAAAAATTGACTTTTAATAAATAAAGTTATTATAATATATTAATAGTTATTCAAGCACAAAAGGTGGTTTTAATGTCAAAATCGTTAATTATTGTTGAATCTCCGGCCAAGGCAAAGACCTTAAGCAAATATTTGGGCAAAAAATATAAAGTGGAAGCTTCTATGGGCCATATAAAAGATTTACCCAAGAGCCAACTTGGCATTGATATAGAATCAGGTTTTGAACCTAAATACATCACTATAAGGGGAAAAGGTCAGCTGTTAAACAATTTAAAAAAAGTAGCAGCCCAGGCAGAAGAGGTTTTACTAGCCACTGACCCGGATCGAGAAGGTGAAGCTATTTCTTGGCATTTAGCCAATGCGCTGGGCCTACCTGAGGAAAAGCCGTGTAGAATTGAATTTCACGAAATTACGAAAGATGCGGTACTTGAATCTATTAAACATCCCAGGAAAATAAATATAGATTTGGTGGAAGCACAGCAGGCCAGGAGAATATTGGACAGATTAGTAGGTTATAAAATAAGTCCCATACTTTGGAGAAAGGTAAAATGGGGTCTTAGTGCAGGCAGAGTTCAGTCTGTGGCTGTTAGGATAATTTGCGACAGAGAAAAGGAAATTAGGGAATTTATTCCAAAAGAATATTGGACTATTGATGCTGATTTATCAGATGGAAATAGTAATTTCAAAGCACGTTTACACTCAAAAAATAATGACAAGCTTGAAATTGAAAACAAGCAACAAGTAGATAAAATATTAGATGAATTAAAGAATGAGAAATTTTACGTTGTAGAAGTTAAAAAAGGAACCAGAAAAAGAACGCCATCTCCCACTTTTACAACTAGCAGTATGCAGCAGGAAGCTGCAAGAAAATTAGGCTTTTCCGCCAAGAAAACCATGATGATTGCCCAGCAGCTATATGAAGGCTTAGATATAAAGGGCGAAGGAACTGTAGGTCTCATTACTTATATGAGAACCGACTCTACTAGAGTTTCAGAACAGGCAAAGCTGGAAGCTGCAAAATATATAGAAAGCAACTTTGGTAAAGACTATTTGGGCAGTGGGCAAGCGAGGCAAACAAATAAAAAAAATGTACAAGATGCCCATGAAGGCATAAGACCTACATCGGTATTTAGAACACCGGAAAAAGTTAAGGATTCTCTTACAGAAGATCAGTATAGATTATATAAACTCATTTGGGAAAGGTTTACAAGCAGTCAGATGGCTCCTGCTGTATTCGATACAGTCTCTGTCAACATTAAAGCAGGGGAGTATATTTTTAGGGTTTCAGGTTCTACCATTAAATTTCAGGGGTTTATGCTGCTTTACTACGAGGACTCTGACGAAGAACCGGAAAAAGAAGAAAACCAAATTCCAAATCTAGAAGAAGGTCAGACATTAAAGTTACTTGAATTACTCCCGGAACAGCATTTTACACAACCTCCGTCCAGATACACTGAGGCCATGCTGGTTAAAGAACTTGAGGAAAAGGGCATAGGTAGGCCCAGCACTTATGCACCTACAATTGACGTTATACAAAAACGAGGTTACGTGGAAAAGGAAAACGGCCGCTTTAAACCTACGGAACTGGGAGAAATAGTAGTGCAGATTTTGCGAGAATTTTTTAGTGACATAGTTGATATAGATTTTACTGCTGAAATGGAAGAACAGCTGGATAAAATTGAGTCCGGTCAGCAAAATCGTCAAGAGCTTCTAAAATCTTTTTATGCTTCCTTTGACCAACAAGTAAAAATGGCCGAACAAGAACTTGAAAAGGTAAAAATACAAGATGAAGTAAGCGACCAAAAATGCGAGCTTTGTGGAAGAAACATGGTTATAAAAAGGGGCAGGTACGGTAAATTTTTAGCTTGCCCTGGCTTTCCTGAATGCAAAAATACAAAACCTCTTTTAACCGAAATAGGTGTGAACTGTCCTGAATGCGGAGGCAGTTTAGTTGTTCGAAAATCTAAGCGCGGAAGGACTTTTTACGGCTGCTCCAATTATCCAAAATGTAAATTTGTTTCCTGGGAAAAGCCGAGCGGAAAATTATGTCCTCAGTGCGGCGGACCTATGGTCATAAAAAAAGATAAGAATAGGGAATATGAAGTTTGTTTAAATAAGGAATGTGGTTTTAAATCTAAATAGTTTTGAGAGGTGACACTGTGGAACGAGTTAAAGTAATAGGCGGCGGTCTTGCTGGTTGTGAAGCTGCCTGGCATTTAGCACAAAGCGGTATTAAAGTTGATTTATATGAAATGAGACCCATTAAATCAACTCCTGCACATCATACGGATAGATTAGCAGAACTGGTATGCAGTAATTCATTAAGATCAGATGAAATCACAAATGCTGCCGGCCTCTTAAAACAGGAAATGAGAATGCTTGATTCTATAGTAATGAAAGTAGCAGAAAGCACACGGGTTCCTGCTGGTGCTGCTTTAGCTGTTGATAGGACAAAATTTTCTTCTAATATAACTGAAATTATAAAAAACCATCCTAATATAAAGCTTCATATTGAAGAAATGTGTGAAATTCCAGAACCTCCTGCAATCATTGCGACAGGTCCACTGACTTCTGAAGCTATGTCAAAAGCCATCGCAGAGCTTTTAGGCAATGAGCATCTTTATTTTTACGATGCAGCTGCACCTATAGTTACAGCTGAGTCTATCAATTGGGATAAGGCTTTTTGGGGATCTCGATACAATAAAGGTGATGCAGATTATGTCAATTTGCCGCTTACACGCGACGAATACGATGTTTTTTATAATGAACTGGTTACTGCAAAGACCCATCCCTTGAAAGACTTTGAAAAGCCCATGTTTTTTGAAGGGTGTATGCCTGTTGAAGTTATGGCCAAGCGTGGCTATGAGACCTTGCTTTTTGGGCCTTTAAAGCCTGTCGGCATAATAGATCCAAAAACGGGCAAGCAGCCCTTTGCTGTAGTGCAATTAAGAAAAGAAAATAACGAAGGTACTTTACTTAATATTGTAGGTTTTCAAACCAGTTTAAAATGGACGGAACAAAAAAGGGTTTTCGGCCTTATTCCCGGTATGGAGGAGGCCGAATTTGTACGTTACGGTTTTATCCACAGAAATACCTTTATTTCAAGTCCAATACATTTAAAACCAACTTTAGAGCTTAAAGCTATAAATGGAATATTTTTTGCAGGACAGATAACAGGGGTCGAAGGATATATAGAATCAGCGGCTTCAGGTATAGTTGCGGGATTAAACATGAAAAGACTGCTAAACGGCCAAGAGCCTATGGTGATGCCGACAGAGAGCATAATTGGAGCTTTGCTAAATTACATAACATCTGCCGACCCTGCGAACTTTCAGCCGATGAAGGCAAATTTTGGTATCCTACCTCAACTTCCAAATAAAGTAAAAGATAAAACGCTTCGAAAAAAAATGTTAAGTGAGCGAGCACTGGAATCCATTAGAAAAATTGTCGAATTATGAAGAAGTTTTTTCAAAAAAAATTAACAAACTAATATATAAATAATTTAGAATTTAATCTTGCATTAATTTTAAACTTATGATAGTATATTAAATGTTAATTGAGAGGTTGATAGGATGGATGATCAACTTATCGACAGCTTCATAAATTATTTAAGAGCTACAAAGACCAAATCGGAAAATACGACAAAAGCTTATGCAGAAGACCTCTCCCAGTTTCTAGAATATTTAAAAGAAAAAAAACTATCTGAACCTGTCCTGATAAATGTCAATCACTTACATATTAGAGGGTTTCTGGCATACCTTACAGACAGGAAGCTCTCAAAGCGAACTATAGCTAGGAAGTTATCTACGCTGCGAAGTTTTTACAAGTATTTGACGGTTGAAGGTTTAACCAAGCAAAATGTTGCCAAAGCAGTTCATGCACCTAAGACATCTAAAAGACTTCCTCTATTTTTATACCCTCAAGAGATTGAAGCACTCCTATCAGCACCTAATAACGATATATTAGGAATTCGAGATAGGGCAATACTTGAACTTTTATATGCTACGGGAATGAGAGTAGGGGAATTGGTTTCGCTGAAAACTAGTGATATAAACTTTGGAGCCAATTTTATTGTTGTTTTTGGCAAAGGTTCAAAGGAGAGAATAGTATTTTTTGGGCAAAAAGCTGCCGAAAGTTTAGAAGAATATCTGAAAAAAAGCAGGCCATATTTAGTAAAAAACATTGAATGTGACAGTTTATTTTTAAATAAAAACGGTACAACTCTGTCAGATAGAAGTGTAAGAAGGATTATAGAAAAATATGTAAAAGTTGCGGCACTAAACAGCCATATAAGTCCTCATACTTTGAGACATACCTTTGCAACCCATATGCTAAGCAACGGTGCTGATTTAAAAACAGTGCAGGAATTGTTGGGGCATTCAAGCTTGTCAACAACGCAGATTTATACACACGTGACAAAGGACAGATTAAAAGAGGTTTATGATAAAACATTTCCCCATAATTAAGCGAAACAGAGAAAGGGGGCTTTAATATGTTTTCGGCTACAACAATATTGGCAATGGTAAATGAAAAAGGTGCTGCCATTGCCGGTGATGGTCAAGTAACCTTCGGTCAGAATACTATTATGAAACATAATGCAAAAAAAATAAGAAAAATTTACGATGGGAAAATCCTTGCTGGTTTTGCTGGTTCTGTAGCCGACGCGATTACACTTTTTGAAAAATTTGAAGGAAAACTTCAAGAATATCATGGCAATCTAGTAAAAGCTGCAGTTGAGCTTGCCAAAGAATGGCGCATGGACAAAATGCTGCGAAGATTAGAAGCGTTGCTAATTGCAGCCGATAAAGAACATATATTAATAATATCAGGCAACGGAGAGGTCATTGAACCCGATGATGGAATAGCAGCTATAGGATCGGGTGGGCCCTATGCTCTTGCTGCTGCTAGAGCGCTAAATCGGCATTCTAATTTATCTGCAGAAAAAATAGTTGAAGAATCATTGAAAATTGCAGCTGAAATATGTGTTTACACTAATGATCACATTACCGTTGAGTCCCTATGAGGAGGTGGCGATAGTTGGAAAATCTAACACCCCAAAAAATAGTAGAAGAGTTAGATAAGTATATTGTAGGTCAGGATGAAGCTAAAAAATCTGTAGCCATAGCACTCAGAAATAGATATCGACGGCAAATGCTGCCTGATGAAATTAAGGAGGAAGTGGCTCCTAAAAATATTCTCATGATAGGGCCTACAGGTGTAGGTAAAACTGAAATAGCTAGGCGGCTAGCAAAACTTGTAAATGCACCTTTTGTAAAAGTGGAGGCAACTAAATTTACAGAAGTGGGTTATGTTGGAAGAGACGTAGAATCTATGGTAAGGGACCTAGTAGAGACGTCAATAAGAATGGTCAAACAAGAAAAGATGGAAGCTGTAAAAGATAAGGCAAGAGAGCTTGCGGATCTAAGGATTGCAGAAATTTTATATCCTATTCCTAAAAAAAATCCATCAATAAATCCTCTTGAAGCTATTTTTGGAGCAACATCAAAATCTAATTACAACGATGATGAAATTTACAAAGAGAAGCTAAACAGCGCTAGAGAAAAACAAAAAGAAATACTAGAGAAAATAAAAGATGGCAGCTTAGATAAAGAGCTAATAGAAATTGAAGTAGAGGATAAGACACCCCCTATGCTTGAGGTTTTTTCGGCTTCTGGCATGGAAGAAATGGGAATTAATTTTCAGGATATGTTTGGAGGTCTTATCCCTAAGCGCAGAAAAAAGCGTAAAGTCACTATCGAAAATGCCCGGAGGATACTGACACAAGAAGAAGCTCAAAAATTAATAGACATGGATGAAGTAATAAATGAATCCATCGAAAAAGCCGAAAACTCCGGCATAATTTTCATAGATGAGATCGATAAAATAGCTGGTAAAGAGTCGCACGGCCCGGATGTTTCCAGAGAGGGTGTGCAACGAGATATTCTGCCAATTGTAGAAGGTTCTACTGTTATAACAAAATACGGTCCCGTTAAGACCGACCACATTTTATTTATAGCTGCTGGTGCGTTTCATATTTCGAAACCATCAGATTTAATACCTGAACTGCAAGGCCGTTTTCCGATTAGAGTTGAACTAAAAAGCTTAACTGAGAGAGATTTAAAAAAGATTTTGACAGAACCCAAAAATTCGCTAATTAAACAATATACTGCTTTAATTGAAACTGAAGGTATAAAAATCAACTTTTCTGAAGATGCTATTGATGAAATAGTAAAAGTGGCAGTATATGTCAACCAACACTCTGAGAATATAGGAGCAAGACGTCTTGCTACAATAATGGAAAAATTACTGGAAGATATTTTATTTGCGGCACCAGAATTGTCACAAAGACAAATAACTATTGACGCGAAATATGTCAACCAGAAATTAAAAGATATTATAAAAGACAAAGATCTCAGCATGTATATTTTATAAATGCAAACAAACCACATTTAGTTTTCATTATATAAAAGAAAAAGTAATATAGGAGGAATTGAAAATGAGTAAAAGCTTATTAGAAAAGACTAGAAGAATTAACAAACTCTTACAGAGATCTGCAGGATATCCTGTAGACTTTAACGATGTATGCAAAAGCCTTGGCGAGGTTTTATCATCAAATGCATATGTAGCCAGTCGCAAGGGGAAAATTCTAGGATATTATCTCTTAGAAGACTATGAATGCAATGCACTTGAGGAAGATATCTTAGAAGAGAAGATGTTCCCCAAAGAAATCAATGACAAATTACTTGATGTGCATGAAACAAAATCGAACATTTCTCCAGATTCACCTGATTACATTTTCCAGAGCAAGGATGAATCAAGTCAGAAGGATAATTTAATAACCATTGTTCCAATTAATGGTGGTGGAGAGCGACTCGGCACATTAGTGCTGTCTAGATTTAAACATGAGTTTACAGAAGAAGATCTAGTACTTGCAGAATATAGCGCAACTGTTGTTGGCATGGAAATATTAAGGTCTAAGAGTGAAGAAATTGAAGAAGAAGCCAGAAAGAAAGCAGTTGTTCAGTTGGCTATAGGCACTTTGTCTTTCTCAGAACTGGAAGCAGTTGAACACATCTTTGAAGAACTAGACGGCAATGAAGGACTTCTAGTGGCAAGCAAAATTGCTGATAGAGTCGGTATTACAAGGTCAGTAATAGTAAATGCTTTAAGAAAATTTGAAAGTGCAGGAGTAATCGAATCCCGCTCCCTTGGAATGAAAGGAACTTACATAAAGATTCTAAATGATAAGCTCCTTGAAGAATTAAAAAAGGTAAGAACGTAAGGCATTAATAAACAAAAAAAGCAGCATAGCTGCTTTTTTTTTGTTGTTTATACGAGCATTTTTAAAAGAGATTTTTGTGCTGATAAGCTCTAATATGACTTTTTATTACAAAACTTGGAATTTTTCTTGTAAAAAAACTAGAAATTATTGGATTTTCAAGAAGGACTTTGGCGATTTTTGTCTAATTATATACTAAACAAAAAATTCCATAAATGCCTTTGGTAACCTGTAATGGAAGGTGATAGAATTTGACCGAGATGTTCAGCAAGATAGATTTTCTAGGTAGTTTGCTAGATGTTAAAATGAAGCGACACCAACTTATTTCAAATAATCTTGCAAATGTCGATACTCCTGGCTATAAGAGGTACGATATATCTTTTGAAGAATTGCTGAAAAGCAATTTAAACAGGCGCAGAATCCCTTTAGCAATCACAAATGAAAAACATATAGATCCAAAAAAACAGTTAATGGAAATTAAACCCAAAGTTTATCGTGACCAAACATATAGCTATAGAAACGATGGCAACAATGTTGACATTGACAAGGAAATGGTGGAAATGGCAAAGAACACCATTTCCTATAATATAATTTCTGAACAGATAAATAAAAACTTTAAAATGCTCCAAACTGTCATCAGCGAAGGGAGGAAGTAAACCTTGGGAATGTTTGATATGATGGACATTAGTGCTTCTGGAATGACTGCCCAAAGGCTCAGGCTTGATGTTATTTCAAACAACATTGCCAATGCCAACACCACCAGAACCAATGAAGGAGGTCCCTATCAAAGAGAAAGGGTAATCTTCCAGGAAAATAACAAAAAGCAGTTTCGAGAGTTTTTAAGCAACAGCAGGTATTTTAGTAACAGCAAACCTGCAGGTGTAAAAGTGGTTTCAATAGAAAAAGACACTTCGCCGTTTAAAATCTTGTATGACCCCACGCATCCTGATGCTGATGCAGATGGATATGTTAGATTGCCTAATGTAAATATTGTTACAGAAATGGTAGATATGATATCGGCTCTAAGGAGTTATGAAGCTAACACAACAGCCATCAATTCTGCAAAAAGCATTCTTAGCAAAGCCCTTGAAATAGGCAAGATATAATTATTATCAAGCTTGAAAGGAGAAAAAACCATTGAAGATAGTAATTGACAGCAAAGCTATTAACAATGATCTAAGTAACTTCGGGGGCGTTAAAGCACAGAGGGAAAAATCATTTAGTCAAGTGCTAAAAGATGCACTTGAGTCGGTAAATACATATCAAAACGAATATGAAACAGCGCTTTATAGACATCTTTTTATGGATGATGTTGATTTACATGATGTCGTTATTGCAGGAGAAAAAGCCAGGCTATCACTGGAGCTTACTCTGCAAATACGCAATAAAGCGATGGAAGCATACCAAGAAATTATGAGAATGCAGATATAGTAGGCAAGGTGTAAGCCATGGATTTTCAAAAAATAAAGCATCAAGCTAGTGAGTTTTGGCAAAGTAGAAATAGGGCGCAAAAAATTAAAATCGTTGCTTCAGCACTTATTATAGTTATAGTTTCCAGTATGATGCTTTATATCATAAGCAGACCTAAGTATGTAACTTTATATTCCAATCTTGATATTAAGGAAGCAGCAGAGATAGTTAAGAAACTTGAGGAAAACAACATACCTCATAAGCTTGAAGACGAAGGGAAGACCATTTTGGTTGACCCCGAGCAAAAATATAAGATCAGGTTGATGCTAGCTCAAGAAGGTTTACCTAAAGGTGGCTCTATAGGCTTTGATGAAGTTTTTAGTCAATCGCGATTGGGAACTACTGAATGGGAAAGACGTATACAATACAATCAAGCTTTGCAGGGAGAACTTTCGCGAGCAATAGAAATGATGGAATCTGTTGAGCGAGCAAAAATTTATATTGTGCAGCAGGAAGAATCGCTTTTTATAGAACCGAATTCAAATTATGAGCCTTCAGCCGCAGTTTTTTTACAGGTCAAACCCGGTCATGAAATGACCAAAGAAGAAGTAAGGGGCATTATAAACCTTATTACTTATTCAGTCAAAAATATGAAGCCTGAAAATGTAACAGTAGTGGATCAATATGGAAGGACCCTTTCAAATATTCCTTTTGAACAAGACGAAGATTCGCCTGAATCTATAAGCAATCAATTAATCGTTCAGAATAATTTTCAAAATCAACTTCAAGCAAATGTTCAATCCTTACTAGAGCAGGTATTTGGTCCCGGCAATGTGGCCGTTAGAGTAAGCGCTGAGCTAAATTTCGATAAAAAGACAGTGCAAAACAAATTGTTTACCCCTGTCAATGAAGAAACGGGTGAAGGAATAGTTAGAAGCATTCAAGAGTTAAGAGAACATTTTAGTGGAAATGGTACTGCAGCGGGTGGAGAGCCGGGAGTAGGTTCAAACGTAGTGCCTGGATATGCGCAAGTAGAAACTGGACCTGTAGAGCAGCAAAGAACCGAAGTCATTAAGAATTTTGATATAAATGAAACGCTGGAAACTCTTACAGTTATGCCAGGAGCAGTTAATAGACTTACTGTATCTGTAGTTGTAAACCGAGAATTAAATGAGAGAGAAAAAGAATCAATTGCAATGATGGTTGGAAATGCTATTGGCTATGATCCAGAACGAGATCAGATTTCTGTAGAAGGTATGGAATTTCAGAATGATATGGTCAAACTTTTTGCAGATGAATTTGCTCGTCAGCAAAGGGAACAGCAGCGCATGAGATATTTTATAATTGCCGGAATTGCTCTAACAGCTCTATTAGCGTTTATTATCATAAGAACTATGCTGAACCGAAGGAAAACAAAACAAGAAGAGGAACAACTAGCAGAGGAAATGCTTGTCATGCAGCAAGCTGCAGCTGCTAAAATGGAAGAAGAGTCATTAGAAACTAGGGACAACGATATTTACAAGAAAATAGAAAGACATGCTCGGCGAAACCCAGAAGATGTTGCCAAAGTTATAAAAACATGGCTTAGCGAAGATTAGAGGTGGATTTATGGCTCAGAACAAGTTGACTGGAAGGCAAAAAGCGGCTATTTTAGTAGTGTCGCTAGGACCGGAAATTGCAGCAAATATCTACCGCTTTTTAAGAGAAGAAGACATTGAACAACTGACTCTTGAAATAGCTAATTTAGCCAAAGTATCAACTGAGCAAAAAAATGATATCTTAGAAGAGTTTTACCAGATGTTGGTTGCGCAAAACTATATAACTGAAGGCGGAATTGAATATGCAAAAGAGGTATTGGAAAAAGCTTTAGGCACTCAAAAAGCGGTAGAAATCATAAATCGACTTACATCATCATTACAGGTAAGGCCTTTTGATTTCATAAGAAAAGCGGATCCGTCTCAGTTGCTGAATTTTTTACAGAATGAAAATTCACAAACCATAGCCCTTATTATGACATACATGACGCCTCAACAATCTGCCTCACTTCTTTCCTCTCTTCCGCCGGAAAAACAGGTGGACATTGCAAGACGTGTGGCAACAATGGACAGGACTTCCCCTGATATAATATTAGAAGTTGAAAAAGTTTTAGAGCGTCAAATGGCAACAGTGGTAACAGAAGACTACACGAGTGTGGGCGGTATCCAAGCAGTTGTTAACATACTCAATAATGTCGACAGGGGTACTGAAAAGAACATTATTGAGGCTTTGGAAGTGGATAATCCAGAATTGGCTGAGGAAATTCGGCGTCGTATGTTTGTATTTGAAGACATACTTACTCTGGACAACAGATCTATACAGCGCACCTTGCGCGAGGTTGATAATCAAGATTTGACATTGGCTTTAAAAGGTGCCAGTGAGGAAGTTAAGAAGAGGATATTTGATAATATGTCTAAGCGTCAATCTGAAATGATAAAAGAAGATATGGAATACATGGGTCCTGTAAGATTAAAAGATGTTGAAGAAGCACAACAGAAGATAGTAAACATCATCAGAAAATTAGAGGATGCTGGAGAAATAATTATTTCCCGAGGCGGTGGTGATGAAATAATTGTCTAAGGTCTTAAAGTTTGTCACTTTTGAAAGGGACAATCCTCTGCAGATAAAGGGACCTGATATTCCAATTGAAAAACCAAGTAAAAGTAATGAAGCTAATAAATATTTAATTTTAAATAAAACTGAGCTTTCCTGTTACAAGTTTTTTGAAGATGAAAGCAAACAGTTACTGGATGAAGCGGTGATTAAAGCACGCGAAATTATTGAAAAAGCAAAAGCTCAAGTAACAGAAATTATCTCAAAAGCAGAGGCAGAAAAAGAAGAAATTGAAAAAGCTGCTTTTGACAAAGGGTATGAAGCAGGCTTTGAAGCTGGAAGAAAGGAACAGGAAACCATTTGGGGTAAGCATTTACTTGAACTCAACAAAGCTGTACAAGAGATTCAGCAACAAAATATGATTTTTAGAAGCCATTTAGAAAAAGAGTGTCTCAAACTATCAATTGCTGTTGCGGAAAAAATTTTAGGTAAAGCCATTGAACTAGACAATGAATATTTATTAGAGCTCATAAAAAAAGGCCTTCAAGAAGTTGGGGAGGCAAAAGAGGCTCTCATTAGGATCGCTGAATCTGATTATGATAAAGTTGCCCCCCTAGTTTCTGAACTTAAAAGTTGGCAAAATTCGATTACCCTATTGAAAGATCCTATGCTATCTTCCGGTGACTGCATAATAACTGGACCGAATTTTGAAATAGATGCAGGAATACACACACAGATTGAAAACATTGCTGAAACATTAAAGGAATTGGAAGTAATATGATGGAAAGTTCTCTTTTTGATTATGTTCATTCAATTTTAGAAGATATAGTTACAATAAAACCCAAAGGCAGGATTTCCAAAATCGTAGGCTTGACAATTGAATCCGAAGGCCCGCCTGCGGAGATGGGAGAAATTTGTATAATAAAATCAACTAATAATCCAAAAACCCTATTGGCAGAGGTTGTAGGTTTTCGAGATAAAACCGTGATTTTAATGCCTTTAGGGGATATGGAAGACTTGGGGCCAGGCTGGGAAGTAGAGGCCACCAGAAAAAAAATGATGGTCCCAGTAGGAGAGGAATTGCTAGGCAGGGTATTAGATGGACTTGGAAATCCCATTGATGGTAAGGGACCACTAAAAACAAAACAAAGCTATCCTGTTTTAAACAATCCACCTAATCCTGTAGAACGGCCTTTAATTAAGCGGCCTATGCCCCTTGGGATTAGAGCCATTGATGCATTTTTAACCTGCGGCGTGGGCCAAAGATTGGGTATTTTTGCCGGTAGCGGCGTAGGCAAAAGCACCCTTTTGGGTATGATAGCACGAAATACAAAAGCCGATATTAATGTTATTGGCTTAGTAGGTGAGCGAGGAAGAGAATTAAACAGCTTTATAAAAAGCGATTTAGGCGAAGAAGGTTTAAAAAGGTCCGTTATAGTTGTTGCAACTTCAGATAAGCCACCACTTCTCAGGACAAGGGCAGCTTTTACTGCAACAGCCATAGCTGAATACTTTAGGGATCAAGGCAAAGATGTGCTGTTGATGATGGACTCGGTTACTAGATTTGCTATGGCCCAAAGAGAAGTAGGTTTAGCTGCAGGAGAACCACCTGTAACAAGAGGGTATACCCCTTCGGTTTTTGCAACACTGCCAAAGCTTTTGGAAAGGGCAGGAACCTCTTCTAAAGGTTCAATTACAGGCATATACACTGTTCTTGTTGATGGCGATGATTTAAATGAACCTATAACGGACGCCGTCCGCGGTATCTTAGATGGGCATATAGTCTTATCTCGGGCCTTAGCTAATAAAAATCACTACCCTGCTATTGATATACTTTCAAGTGTTAGCAGGCTCATGAATAGCATTGTCACACCTGAGCACCGCAGGCTGGCAGGAAAGGTAAAGAATATCCTGGCTGTATATAAAGAAGCCGAGGATCTGATAAATATAGGGGCGTATGCAAAGGGAAATAATCCTAAGATTGATGAAGCCTTAAAGTACATTGACCAGATAGAAGAATTCCTCAAGCAGAGCATAGAAGAAAAAATGGATTTTGATAGGACTTTGGCTGCATTGGAAAAAATCTTTGAGGAAGTGAATTGATGAAAAGATTCAATTTTAGTTTGGAAACACCTTTAAGAATAAAGCAGCTAAAAGAAAAAATCGAAAAACAGGAACTATCTCAGGCAATCTTTAAAAAACGGATGGAAGAAAACCGTTTGTATGAATTGAATAATGTACAAAAAAATACCCGTATAGCTCTTGACAAAAAGCTTCTTTCTTCTGCTAATATTAAAGATATATCTGAATATGGTATTTTTGCCATTGATTTATCATTTCTCATAAAAAATCAACAAGATATGGTAAAACAGGCGGAAGAAGTTTATGAGAAAAGCAAAGAAAACTTTCTCAGGTGTCGACGCGAAAGACAAATATATGAGAAATTAAAAGAGCAACGATATACAGAATATAATTTTATGTTGAATAGAGAAGAACAAAAAATCAGTGATGAATTGGCGAATGTAAATTATAGCCGTTTAGGAGAGGAAATTTCTTAATGAAAAATATAGTTAACGGCAAAACGATCATAATTGGAATAACTATCTTTTTAGTGATTGTGTTAGCATCATTTGGTTTTTTATATATTAAAAACTTAAGCAATGCTCATCCCATTAAGACCGCTTTGTCAAAGGTCCCAGTTGTAAGTAGAGCAGTATCACATCAAGAAGAAAATCCGCAAGAAAAACTTGAAGAAGAAAAAGCGAGAATACAAGACGAGTGGGACCAAATTGAAAATCAAAAAAGAAAACTCGCTGATAAAGAAGCTCAACTTGCAAAGCGGGAGGCTGAGCTTGACGCGTTAGAAAAACAGCTTGATGTTGAGAAAGAAAAGATTGAGACTACCTTAAAAAACATTAAAGACTTAGCACGATATTACGAATTGATGGAGCCCAGAAATGCTGCAAGTATTTTGGAAAATATGGAAGATGAATTGTTGATACAGCTACTTCAAAACATGAAAAAAGAAGTGGTTTCAGAAATACTTGCAAACCTCGATGCAAAAAGGGCCGCTGAAATTACCAAAAAAATGAGCGGCTTGTAATAACAATAATATAAATATACCAAGAGAAGGAGGTGAAGAGAGTGGATTTTGCATTACAGGTATATCAGTTAACAGCTGGTGAGCCAAAGGCACCTGAAAATCTAAAAACTCATACTGCATCAAGCAAAAAAGATTTTCGCGAGTTGTTAGAAAACATGGAGAGCATTACAAAAAAGCCTTTAAATGATGAAACAAAAGAGAAAGATACAGATGCACTTTTAATACAGCTATTAAGCCTATTTAACATTGATATTGTTCCAAGAGATTTAGAAACACTGCTACCTAAAGAGCTACAAAATCTTCTCATGGATTTAGGGACAATTGACCTTGATGTAAAATTGACGGCAGATGAACTAAACACATGTTGGCAAGCTATAATCAAGGAATTCAATATAACCGGAAATATCAAAGAAGATACTATTGAAAAGTTTTATATTGCACTTAGAAAAGCATTGGCTGATGAAACTGACATGGATATGGATTCTTTAAAAGATATGATTTATAAGGTGCTAGAGACCAAAAACTTAATAACTCATTCTTCTGATGGGCTAGAAACACAAAGTGACATCGATTTACAAGTAAAAAACAGTATGGTTGTGGAAGCAAAAAGACAAAACCTTAGCGAAAACGTAATAAAAGAAACCTCTGATACTCGTCGATTTAAACTGGAAACAAAAACAGATGATTTAGCAAAAGACGAAGCACTTCAAATTAAGGTCGAACTAAAAAATGTAGAAGAGGTAAGTGCCGCTGTAGATAAATTACAGAATCACGCCCAATTGCCAATTGAGCCTAATAATTTGCAGCAAAACAATATTTTATCATTTAATACGCAAACAGCTCTTGTAACATCAATGGATAACTCGGATTCAAGTGTGGTTACAGCGCCAACATACACTTATGATATGCAGGATATTTTTGAACAGCTAACAGACAAAGTTCAGTTTGCATTAAAGGGCGATGTGCAGGAAGTAAGAGTTAGGTTGAAACCTGATTATTTGGGAGATGTCTTAATCAAGGTAATTTCAGATAGGGGTAAGTTAAAAGCAGAACTTTTTGTAGCAAACTCACAAATAAGGTCTATGTTAAAGGCTCAGACCCTAGATTTTCAAAATCAAATACGCCAGCAGGGCTATAACTTTTCTGAAATAAATGTATACGAGATGTCAGAAAATGGCTTGGAAATGGGGGCCTTTAATCACCAATCAAGCAGCAACAACCAATATGAAGCGAAAAAACCAAAAGCATACTTTTACAGGCATCAGGACGAAAATTTTGTGGCAGCAACAGACAATTTTAGTCTATGGGAAGCTACCAGCAATGTTAATCTAATGGCGTAAGGAGGGAGACCATGACGGAGATCAACACGACATACGATGTTTCGAATCAGTCAAATCAACAGCAAAAATTGGGTTCCACCTATTTAGGCAAAGACGACTTTCTAAAACTCTTAGTTACTCAGCTCAGATACCAAAATCCGCTGGAGCCCATGGATAACAAAGAATACATAGCGCAGCTAGCACAATTTAGTTCTTTAGAGCAGATGCAAAATCTAAATGTGCAAATAGCTAACCTTTCAGCAATAAGCACCATTGGCAAAACGGCAAAAGCTATAGTAGAACAGGTAGAAATAGAAGGTACTATAAAGGGCATTGCTTTTGACAGGGGGCGCGTAAGCCTAATAATTGAAAATGAAGATAATGAAGTGAAGGTGCCCATTGAAAACGTAGCTGAGATTAGATAAAGAGGTGGGGCAAGTGCAAGATTATACTAAAATAAATACCGGGCTTATAGGTGTTTCACCGGTTACACAAGGGGTAAACAAGCAACAGCAGGTTAATAAAAATGGCTTTGAACAGATTCTTCAACAAAAAATCGAAGAAAAAGAGCTTAAAATTTCCCAGCATGCCCAAATGCGCATGAATATGAGAAATATAAGATTAACAGAAAAGCAAAAAACCATGCTCAGCAATGCTGTTGAAAAAGCCAGCCAAAAGGGTGTTAAAGAATCCCTTATACTAATGGACAATTTAGCCTTTGTTGTCAGCATTAAAAATAGGACTGTAATTACAGCTATGGACGGAGACAGCATAAAAGAAAATGTTTTTACAAATATAGACGGTGCCGTAATTTTATAAGCTGGACCGCAAGGAGGCTTAATGCTCTGGAATGACTGAAGGAGCAGGCACCGAAAAAGGGAGGAATTTTGTATGATGCGGTCAATGTTTTCTGGGGTCACAGGCCTTAGAAATCATCAGATAAAAATGGATGTTATAGGCAACAATATTGCAAATGTAAATACTGTAGGATTCAAAAAGAGCAGAGTGACATTTCAGGATACTTTAAGCCAAACCATGCGAGGAGCGGCGGCTCCACAAGGAAACCGCGGCGGGACAAATCCCATGCAGGTAGGGCTCGGTATGACTATTGCTTCAATAGATACTATACATTCTCCCAGCAGTGCTGAATCTACCGGCAACATGACCGATATGGCCATTGAAGGCGATGGATACTTTATCCTGCAAGGCGAGGGTCTTGATCAATATTATACGAGAGCGGGGAATTTTGGATTTGACACAAATGGGAATTTGGTAAATACAGCGAATGGCTTAAAAGTACTGGGCTGGCAGACTGATGATTTTAAACTTCCTAGCGACAGATCGCCGCAGGATATTGGCCCAATACAAATAAGAAAGGGAATGATGGTTCAGCCATCTGATACCACAGAGGTTTATTTTTCAAAAAACCTTAATGCTGAAACAGAAAGTGGAGGGACATACTCAATTCCTTTTAAGGTGTATGATTCCATTGGATGTGCACATAATTTGACGATTACGTTTACCAAGACAGCTGATAATGGGTGGGATTATGAAATCACCCATGAGGATGGAACTATTACAGTTCAAAATAATACTGGTACAATAGCTTTTGCTACCGACGGCACATATGATTCTGCCAATTCCACGGTCAATAATCCTGTTACATTTACACCTGGCACTGGTGCTGCCGATGTTGAATTTACAGTCGATTTTTCAGGTATTACACAGTACGCTAAAGAAACAAATATTGATATGACTTATCAAGATGGATATACCGCGGGGACTCTTACAGGAATTACAGTCGATACATCAGGCGTAATAACAGGCATTTTTGACAACGGTCGCAGCTGGCCATTAGCCCAGGTTGCCATTGCGAATTTTGACAACCCTGCAGGCTTGATTAAGGCGGGGCAAAACATGTATCGCTCTTCAAATAACTCTGGCGAACCGCAAATTGGGGAAAGCGGTACCGGTGGCAGAGGCACCATTGCACCAGGATATTTGGAAATGTCTAATGTAGATCTTTCTGAGGAGTTTACGCAGATGATAATAACCCAGAGAGGTTTTCAGGCAAATTCAAGAATTATTACAGCCTCTGATGAAATGCTTCAGGAGTTAATCAACATTAAGCGATAAAATAAGTAAATAACCGGGCTTGATTTCATCAAGCCCGGGGAATTTAAAGGTGTTGTGAAAAGTGATAAAGCTTACAAAGCTCAATGGAAAAACATTTGTTCTCAATGCTGAATTGATTGAAACTGTAGAATCAACACCCGATACTGTTGTAACACTGACTACTGGAAAAAAGTATATAGTTAATGAAGAAATTGATGAAATCGTAAGTAAAGTTATACAATACAAAAAACAAATCTTCAGCGGTGAAACTCTTAAAACTTGAAGGGAAGTGCGGCGAAGTGCAACGCAGAGTAGATTACTCAACATTAGTTGGCGTTTTAAGCGGTGTTATACTTATAACTTACGCTATATATAACGGAGGGACTATAAGAACATATTTAAGTTTAAATTCCTTCCTGATAACATTTGGAGGAACTGTGGCGGCAACTATAGTGTATTATCCTTTCCCGAAATTAGCTCAGTTATTACAAGTCTTGAAAGTTGCTTTTACCGAAAAACCTTTAGAACCAAGTGACGTAATCAAAACTATTATAAGTCTTGCTGAAACTGCCCGTAGGGAAGGATTACTTGCTCTTGAGGATGCTGCTTATCAATTGAACGATGAGTTTATGCAAAAGGGCATTTTACTAATCGTTGATGGGACAGATCCAGAGCTCGTGAGGAATATAATGGAAACAGAGCTTCTCTTTTTAGAGGAAAGACATGGTGAAGGGCAGGGCATATTTCAAACCATGGGTACATTTGCTCCTGCCTTTGGATTACTGGGAACTGTTATCGGGCTTATAAATATGCTAACTCAATTGGATAACCCTGATAGTATAGGAGCCGGTATGGCTGTGGCCCTTGTTACTACCTTTTATGGTTCATTTCTTGCTAATGTTATTTTCTTACCGCTGGCAGGAAAACTTAAAGTGAGGAGCAGCGAAGAAATTCTTATCAAAGAAGTGATGATAGAAGGCATGTTGTCAATACAAGCTGGCGAAAACCCAAGAATTATTGAAGAAAAACTAAAAGCGTTTCTTGCGCCAGCCATCAGAAATGGTATGAATTCAAATAAGAATGTTGAAAGTGGTGAAGACCTTGCCTGGCAGCATCAGACGGCGCACCAATAAAAATGATGAGCAAATATCCAGTGCTCCCGGTTGGATGACCACCTATTCAGACCTAATTACACAAATTCTCATCTTTTTTGTCTTGCTTTTTTCCTTTTCTAGTATAGATAAAAGTAAATTTAATGCAGCAATGCTCTCTCTACAGGGTTCCTTGGGGATAATCGATGGTGGAATGGTTATACATGAAGGTGATTTTATTGAAGGAGGAGAAGTAGGAGAGTTATTGATTTCTGCCCAGGAACAACAGGAGTTTGAGCTGCTGCAAGAAGAAGTGGAAGAAATAGTTACTGGAGAAAACCTAAAGGGAGTACAGGTAAATTTAGATGAGCGCGGCTTAGTCATTAGATTAATAGAGGGAGTTTTATTTGATTCTGGCAAAGCTGATATAAAAGATGAAGCTAAAGATATCTTGGATAAGCTTGCTCCATTACTTAAAGAAACACACAAACACATAAGAATAGAAGGTCACACTGACAATTTACCTATACATACCCGCGAATTTCCATCAAACTGGGAGTTATCTACTGCCAGGGCGGTTAATGTCGTAAAATACATGATTGAAAAACACAATTTTTCACCTTATATACTATCTGCAGCAGGATATGGTGAATATAGACCAATAGCTCCCAATGACTCAGCCAAGAATAGATCACTAAATAGGCGAGTGGATATAATCATACTAAAATCCACATCAGAAGCTAGCGAACCTAAGTAAAGGAGGATAGGCCTTGGCAACACAAAAGAGCGAAAATAGGAGTGGGTTGAGAAATGTTTTGTTGGTGGTTTTGGCGCTATTTATTTTAATGATTATGACTACCGGTGTAGCATATGTAGTAGCCAAAAATATTGCAGGTGGCAGCGTAAAATATGTAGAATCTTCAAGAGATCAGGTGGCATATAATGCGGGGGAATTTCTCACAAATTTAGCAGATAAGGGATACATTAAACTATCCATGGTTTATTTGCTAAATGATAAACAGTGCGAAAAGGAAGTTGTATCCAAGGATAGTGAAATTCGAGATAAAGTATTTACGATACTAAGGTCAAAAACTCATGATTCAGTTAAGGACAGTAACGGTATGGAAGAGCTGAGGAAGGAAATCAAAGAAGCTTTAAATCAATTATTAAATGGCGGAAGAATTGTCGATGTTTATTTTACTGACATTATTGTAAATTAAGTGGATGGGGGCGAACACATTGTCTGAAATACTTTCTCAAAATGAAATCGATGCACTTTTAGCGGCCTTATCCACGGGAGAGGTAAAAGCTGAGGATATAAAAAACAAAGAATCGGATAAAAAAATAAAGCCTTATGATTTTAAGCGCCCTAATAAATTTTCAAAAGAACAGCTTCATACGTTGAGCATGATTCACGAAAATTTTGCCAGGCTACTTACAACATATCTTTCTGCCAAACTTAGAACCCTTGTACAAATCAATGTGTTCTTTGTTGAGCAGATGACCTACAATGAATTTATTATTTCGGTTGCAAATCCTTCACTTATAGCAGTTGTCGACTTTTCACCATTAAAAGGTGCTGCCCTTATTGAGATGAACCCAACGGTTGCATTTGCAATTATAGATAGATTGTTAGGAGGATCTGGAGAGTTTAACGAAAAATCCCGAGAACCGACTGAAATTGAAAGCAGCATTATTAGTAGCGTCTTTAAAAAAATGACAAGCATTTTAACTGAGGCATGGCAGGATGTTGTAGAAATAAAGGCAACCATGGAAAAGTTAGAGACAAATTCTCAGTTTGTTCAATTGGTCTCACCTAATGAAGCAGTGGCCTTGATTACATTTAATGCAAAAGTTGGCAACAGTGAAGGTATGATAAACATTTGTATACCTCATATCGTTTTAGAACCAATTATATCAAAACTGTCTACGCGAATATGGTTATCTACAAACAGTGAACAGCCTAAAATGGTAAAGCAGGTTATAACAAATAAAGTATATGATATGAAAACAGAAATTAGAGCAGAACTTGGCAGGTCTCATATAACAATAGGCGAGTTTATAAATCTGTCTGTTGGAGATGTAATAACTTTAGATAAGTATATAAGTGATGGAATTGATTTATACGTAGAAGATAGATTGAAATATTCAGGAACTATAGGCGTTTATCGCAATAAAATGGCAGTAAAAGTCCAAAAAACCTATGAAATGGAGGACTGATTCAATGGATGAGCAGCTGTTATCCTCTGAAGAAATAAGAGCACTTACAAAAGGTTTATTAGAATCTGAAAATCAAATAACAAAAGAAGAAATTGATACCTTAGGGGAGATCGGCAATATTTCTATAGGGACATCAGCTACTACTTTGTATTCTCTGCTTAGAAATAAAGTTACAATTACTACCCCAAAAGTATATATTACGAGTATCCAAAAGTTAAAAGAAGCTCATCCTATACCATTTATTAGTGTTGAGGTTTCTTATACAAAGGGATTGAGTGGTAGTAATTTAATGATAATTAAAGAAAATGATGCAAAAGTCATTGCTGATTTAATGATGGGAGGTGATGGTACTAACACTGATGTTGAATTAGATGATATGCGAATGAGTGCCGTGGGGGAAGCTATGAATCAGATGATGGGTTCTGCCGCAACTTCTTTGTCTACACTGTTAAAAAAGGATATTAACATATCACCTCCGCGTTTGACAAAAATAAACCTTGCTACCGACTCCTTAAAGGGGTATTTTGATGAATTTGAAGATATAGTAACTATATCTTTTAAAATGGAAGTAGGAGATTTTTTAAAAACTGAGATAATGCAATTGATGCAAATTCCATTTGCAAAAAACTTGGTTCAACAACTCCATGCTCTGTCAACAGCATCAGACCAACCTGATTTAGAGGCGGAAAGCTTAAAGTTAAATAAAGAGGAAGAACAGAAGTCTGTTAATATTGCACAGGAGCGAACCAACATGTTAAAAAAAGAACCTGAAAAAAATTTACAGGCAACAGCTACTAATGCCACGACTAACATTCAGGTTAAACCAGTTCAATTTCAACAATTTGATGAAGAACCCATGCATACAAGTGGTTCAAGTTTAGATTTGATATTAGATGTTCCGTTGGAAGTGACTGTAGAACTGGGAAGAACAAGTAAAACTATCAAAGAGATCTTAGATATATCTCCCGGAACCATTGTAGAATTAGATAAAATGGCGGGAGAGCCAGTTGATATTTTAGTTAATGGTAAGCTAGTGGCCAAAGGTGAAGTTGTTGTCATAGATGAAAACTTTGGCGTTAGAATTACAGAAATATTAAACTCTATTGATAGGGTTAAGAGTTTACAGTAATAGGAGGTTGAGGTTAATGGGAGGAATATTAATAGTAGATGATGCTGCTTTTATGAGAATGATGATAAAAGACATACTGACCAAAAATGGATATACTGTGGCAGGAGAGGCTGAAAATGGAGCTGTTGCGGTAAAAACATATGAAGAAATAAGACCAGATTTGGTTATTATGGATATAACCATGCCTGAGATGGATGGTATAGAGGCTGTCAGAAGGATAAAAGCAAGCGATCCTTCGGCACGGATTATAATGTGTTCTGCTATGGGACAACAAGCAATGGTAATAGATGCTATACAGGCCGGTGCCAGAGATTTTGTCGTAAAACCATTTCAACCTGAAAGGGTTATTGAAGCAGTAAAAAAAGCGCTGGCTTCTTAAAGAGGTTTTTTAAATGAAAAAAAACACCGTTTCCATTATTATTACAATATTAGTAGTATTTTTTGCCACAACACAAGTACTTGCAAATCCTGTGAACATAGATGACTTAGAAAAATATGACTTTGATGTTTCCGATGATATTACAAATCCAGAGATTTCGAGGCCCTTAAGTGTTATGACTTTTGTTGTTTATTTTATATTTTTCGTCCTAATAGCTGCTTTAGCTTATTTTACCACGCGTTGGATAGGGAAACATCAGATGAAAATAAGAGTAAAAAGCAAATACATGGAGGTAATTGATAGCCTGCAGCTTAATGCAGATAATGCACTTTACATTGTAAAATCACCTGAGGGTTTATTACTGCTTGGTACAGGAAAAGAAGGTGTGCATTTGCTAGAAAAGTTAGGTGCTGAAGAAGCGGAACTAATTATGCAAGCCGAGGAAAATCTGATGGAAGATAGTTTCTCAGTTTATTTAGGCAATTACTTAAGCAAAATCAGAGGAATTGCTGAACACAACAAATTTGGTGAGAAAAAATGATATTACGGAAAAGATTTAGGCTAAAGACAGTATGTACAAGCTTTTTGCTTATAAATATGATAAGTATACATAAAGCAGCATTTGCTGCTCCAGAGGATTTTCCAATACCGTCTTTACCTTTTATAGAACCCGCTGAGACTCCAGGCGATGTGAGTTTAACACTGCAAGTAATGCTGCTACTTACTATTCTATCACTTGCACCCTCAATATTAATAATGCTCACATCATTTACCAGAACTATCATCGTACTTTCATTTGTCAGAAACGGTATGGGAGTCCAGCAAGTTCCGCCTACTCAGGTGCTCATAGGGCTTGCTTTGTTTTTAACCATATTTATAATGACTCCCGTGTGGAGTCAAATAAATGAACAGGCACTTCAACCTTACATAAATCAGGAAATCAATACAACTGAAGCACTACAAAGGGCTCAGGTTCCTTTACGCGATTTTATGTTTAGGCAGACAAGAGAAAAAGATTTAGCCCTTTTTGTTCACTATGCTAAGCTGGAAGAGCCTGTAGATTCTCTTGACGATATACCTACTTATGTATTGATTCCTGCCTTTATAATAAGTGAGTTAAAAACCGCCTTTCAAATGGGTTTTGTAATATTTATACCTTTTTTAATTATAGATATGATTGTGTCAAGTACCCTTATGTCGATGGGAATGTTAATGTTGCCACCCATAATGATATCATTGCCTTTTAAGATTTTGTTGTTTGTTATGGTAGATGGTTGGAATTTGGTAATAAATTCTATAATCACTGGATTCCGTTGAGCTTTTAAGGAAGTGATAAAATAATGACTCAAGAAACAGTAATTTACTTAGCTAGAGAAGCACTATCAGTGGTACTGTTAGTATCTGCGCCTATTTTGGGTCTTGGTATGTTGGTGGGAATTGTTGTCAGTATTCTTCAGGCCACAACGCAAATACAGGAACAAACCCTTACTTTTGTTCCAAAAATCATTGCAGTTATAGCTGCAATTATTATATTTGGGCCTTGGATGTTAACGGTTATAACGGATTTTACCCAAAAATTGTATTATGAACTTCCCAAATTTATAAATTAGGTTAGGATACTATGCAAATAAGTTTAGAAACAGCTTTATTAAAATTTCTACTTATATTATTTAGATGTTTAGGTTATATGCTAATTACCCCAGTATTTGGTAGGCGCGAAATTCCTGCACAGGCGAAAATAGGCCTGGCAGCGCTTTTGTCCATCATTGTTTACCCTTTTATTCCTGATATAAATTTTAGCGACAATTTATGGATTTTGGCTGCAAGTACATTAAAAGAATTTATTACTGGGATAACAATTGGGTATGGGGCTTTTTTGCTCTTTTCTTCCCTTTATCTAGCAGGTGAGATAATTGATATGGAAATGGGCTTTGGAATAGTAAATGTATTGGATGTTCAAAGTAATACACAAGTGCCTCTTATGGGAAATTATTTTTATATTTTAACAATACTTTTATTTTTAACTGCTAATGGCCATCATATGTTAATTTCAGCTATTATAAAAAGCTACGATTTGCTACCCCTCAGCGAAGCTGTATTTCAAGAGGGCCTATTGAATGCATTAATCGTAAGTTTTAAAGACATGTTTTTGCTTGGAGTAAAAATAGCCTTGCCAGTAGTTTCTGTTATTTTTTTAACAGATTTGGCTTTAGCACTTATTGCGAGAACGGTTCCTCAAATGAATGTGTTTATGGTTGGCCTTCCTGTAAAAATAGCCGTGGGAATGATAAGCATGATTATGGTTTTCCCCATGTTTTTTATAATATTAGATGCTGTTTACAACGGCACCTATGAAAACATTCTAATAACAATTAAAGAAATGTTGGTAAGACCGTGAACTTACAATTATTTGCCCAGGAAAAGACAGAAAAAGCTACCCCTAGGCGGCGTCAGAAGGCAAGAGAAAGAGGCCAAGTTTTTTCAAGCAGGGAACTAAACTCTGCTTTTATTCTACTGGCAAGTTTTATTATATTTAGAATTGCAGGCAGAAATTCAACTGTCAGTATGACGCAGATTTTTAACTATTTTTTAATTGATTCAATAAACAGAGAAGATATCTTTACACAAATCGGAATTATTTCACTGTTTTACGAGACACTAAGACTTATATTAAGAGTAGTTTTTCCCATAATACTTGGTATTTTTTGTTTGAGTTTGCTAGTAAATTACATGCAGGTTGGATTTGTATTAAGTTTGGAGCCCATTTCACCTAAGCTTGAGCGAATAAACCCCTTAGAAGGCCTGAAGCGTATTTTTTCTAGAAGAAGCCTTCTTGAGCTGTTAAAATCGATTTTCAAAATTTCCCTAATAGCTTATGTGGTTTATACTGTTATCAACAAACATAAAAATTTATTTCCTTTAATGTTGGATATGAGCTTAGGCGATTCATTGAGCCTGATTCTGAGCATAGCTTTTGAAATGGGTATTAGAGCAGCTATCACATTATTAATAATGGCGGTTTTTGATTACTTTTATCAATGGTATGAATACGAAAAAGGCCTTATGATGTCAAAGCAAGACATTAAAGAAGAATATAAAGAAGTAGAGGGCAATCCTCAGATAAAGTCAAGGATCAGGCAAATTCAACGACAGATGGCTCGTAGCAGGATGATGAAAGATGTGGAAAAAGCTGATGTCATAATTACAAATCCAACACATTATGCGGTAGCTCTTGCATATGATTCTGCTTTACATTTTGCACCTGTGGTGCTGGCCAAAGGCGTCGATAAGCTGGCTGAAAGAATAAAGGAAATTGCTTTAAAAAAGGACATTCCCATTGTCGAAAACAAGGAATTGGCTCAAACCCTGTATAAGACCGTGGAAGTTGGAGACGTAATACCGGAGTCATTATATAATGCAGTAGCAGAAATATTGGCCTTTGTTTACAGTATGAGGGAGAGGAGGTTATAAAATGGAACTAGGCGATATAACTATGGCTATAATGGCAATTGCAATAATTGTAATGATGATAATACCGCTACCGGCTGCTTTAATGGATATATTATTGGTCTTTAATGTAACCTTTTCTCTTGTAATTCTTTTGATTTCAATGAATATAGAAAAGCCTCTTGATTTTTCCATATTTCCCTCCCTCTTGTTAATAGCAACTATGCTTAGACTTTCACTTAATGTATCATCTACTAGGCTAATTTTAACTGATGGGTATGTTGGAAAAGTCATTGAGTCTTTTGGGAATTTTGTTGTTAAAGGGAACCCCTTGGTTGGATTCATTATATTTGTCATTATTGTAGTTGTGCAGTTTATTGTAATAACCAAAGGCGCCGAGAGAGTTGCAGAAGTTGCTGCAAGATTTACACTTGATGCCATGCCTGGCAAGCAAATGAGTATTGATGCAGACTTAAATGCCGGGATTATTACTGAAAGCGAAGCTCAGAAAAGAAGATTAGAGATTCAAAAGGAAGCTAATTTTTACGGTGCCATGGACGGTGCCAGTAAATTCGTCAAAGGTGACGCCATAGCAGGTATTATTATAGTTATAATAGATGTAATTGGTGGTCTTATTACAGGAATAGTTTTTCATGGTTTGGAAGTTACAGAAGCGTTAAGTAGGTACACACTTCTTACAGTAGGTGACGGTATTGTCAGTCAGATTCCTGCACTTTTAATTTCTATGGCAACTGGTATTATAGTCACAAAAGCTGCAAGTTCAGGCCACCTTGGCCAGGACCTAGTAAAGCAGTTGACTTCATATCCTAAGCTATTGATGTTGTCGGCTGGAGCTTTAGGCCTTTTTGCTATAATTCCGGGATTGCCATTTCTTCCTTTTATCGCGCTCGCAGGAACCTTAGGCTATATGAGTATGTCTTTAGATAGAGCGTCTAAACAAAAAGATCAAGAAGTAGAGCAATTGCAAAAAGAAAAAGAACTGGAAGAGATGAGGAGACCTGAAAATATTTATTCCCTGTTGCAGGTAGATCCTATTGAGGTAGAATTTGGGTATAATATTATTCCCCTTGCAGATAGCAATCAAGGTGGGGATTTATTGGACAGGGTAGTAATGATACGAAGGCAGTGTGCATTGGATTTAGGTTTAGTAGTTCCTATGATAAGGCTCAGAGACAATATACAATTAAATCCAAATGAATACGTAATAAAGATTAAAGGTGTTGAGGCAGCAAGAGGCGAACTGAGAACAGATTGCTTTATGGTCATGAATCCCACAGGAGGTCCTATAGACATAGATGGAATTGAAACAAGGGAACCTGCTTTTGGCCTACAGGCACGGTGGATATCCAGCGATAAAAAAGAGCAGGCTGAGCTAAAAGGTTATACAATAGTAGATGCAGCTTCAGTGCTTGCAACCCACCTGACAGAAATTATAAAGCGCTATGCCCATGAGCTCCTTGGTCGTCAAGAAGTTAAGAATCTATTGGACAATTTAAAAAATCAATATCCCGCATTGGTGGAAGAAACAGTCCCCAAAATTCTTACAATAGGTGAAATACAAAAGGTACTGTCCAATTTGTTAAAAGAAAATGTGCCAATTAGAGATATGGTGACGATTCTTGAGACACTAGGTGATTATGCTGCCCTTACCAAAGATACAGAGATGTTAACAGAATATGTAAGGCAACGCTTAAAACGAGTAATTACAGAACGGTTTATAACCGGGAAAAGCGCAAAAGTAATCACATTGGATAGCCGCGTTGAAGATTTAATATTGGATTCTATTCGCCAGAATGAACAAGGTTCCTATTTAGCGATAGAGCCATCATCAGTGCAAAAAATAAGAAATTCTCTTGTAAAATTGATTAATAACTTAAACATGCGGGGCATAACGCCCATTGTACTGACGAGTCCTATGGTCAGAATGTACTTTAGAAAAGTTATTGAAGATTATATTTCTTTTTTACCGGTTTTATCCTATAGTGAGCTGGAACCAGGTATAGAAGTGCAATCAGTCGGGATGGTGACTTTAAATGAAAATTAAAACCTATGTTGCTGATAATATTCAAGAGGCATTTTATAAAGTAAAAACTGATTTAGGTAAGGATGCGGTAATACTTAAAACAAAACATATAAAAAAAGGTGGATTTATGGGCCTTTTTGCAAAAAAGATGGTTGAGGTCGTAGCAGCTAATGATATAAAACCAACTGTGAATTTCCCTATAATGCCAGACCCGACACCCTTGCCACACGCCAATTTAAAACCCAAGGAAAGTGCATCTCTTACTGAAATTGAAGACATAAAAACGGATATTGAGGAAGTCAAAAAGCTGTTAAGTAAACTATACTCGGATAAAAAACAACGAGATGATTCTACAGACATTGATATGCCCAAGCTATTAAAAAAATACCAAGAGAGAATGTATGAGATGGAAATTGACCCTGGCATTATTAATATGTTAATAGACAATACAAAAAAAGCACTCACTGATTCAGACTTAAATAATGAAACTTTATTATATGAAACTTTAAAACAAGAAATCGCCTTATTTGTCGATGAAATCGAACCAATCCCACTGTCAAAGGAGAATAATATTGTTGTCTTTGTTGGGCCCACTGGTGTAGGCAAAACCACAACCATTGCAAAACTTGCCGCCCATTATGTTTTATATAAAAATAAAAAGGTTGCGATGATAACAGCAGACACATTTAGAGTAGGTGCTATTGAACAATTACAGCATTATGGTGATCTTTTGGAAATACCCGTCCATGTGGTTTACAGGCCGGAAGAAGTAAAAGAGATTTTGTCAGAACTAAAAGGTTATGATTTATTATTGGTTGATACTATGGGGTTTAGTCCCAATAACCGCATTCAGATAAAGAAAATCAAAAATTTACTGGATGTGTTAAATCCGGATGATATTCATATTGTAATTAGCGCTGCAACCAAAAATAGGGATATGGTAGATATTTTAAATAATTATAAAGAACTTGGATATAAAAAAATTTTAATAACTAAGCTTGACGAAACAAAATCCTATGGAATGATATTGAATGCATTGAAAATGACCGGGTGTAAACTATCTTATTTTACTATGGGTCAAAATGTTCCCGATGATATTGAAATTGCCTCAGCCGACAAGATAGCTGAAATGATTTTGGGGGCCAAGGAAGATGTATGAACAGGCTCTTAAGCTTAGGAAGATCATGGAGCAAAAAAAATCTTCCTCAAAGCCAAACAAAAATCTAAGGGTTTACTGTGTTGCAAGCGGTAAAGGTGGTGTTGGCAAAACTAACTTGTCAGTTAATTTAGGTTTGGCACTTCAAAACCTAGGGAAAAAAGTGCTGTTGATTGATGCGGATTTAGGTCTTGCCAACATTGATGTAGTGACAGGCCTTTATCCCAAGTATAATCTTTCTCATGTTTTATCTATAGGTAAATCAATTCAAGATATAATAGTTGATGGGCCAAAGGGGATTTCAGTACTTCCAGGAGCCTCGGGTCTATATGAATTGGCCAACATTACAAATGCTCAATTAGAAATATTAATTGAAAGTTTTAAGAGCATTTCAGGAGATTTTGATATAATTATCATAGATACCAGTGCTGGCATCTCAAAAAATGTAATAGGTTTTATTCAGTCTGCTGATGAAGTAATTGTAGTGACAACTCCGGAACCTAGTTCAGTAACGGATGCCTATGCTCTTATTAAAGTAGCCCATAAACACTGTGATAAAATAAATTTAATTGTAAACAAAACTGAAAATTATAAAGAAGCTCAATTTACTATGGAAAAGCTGACAAAGGCGGCAAAAAAGTTTTTAAATATAGATATTAATTACTTAGGATTTATACTGGAGGACAAGTCTATTCATAAGGCAAATATGGAACAAATTCCTTTTTTTATCAAGTACCCAGAGGGGTTAGCTTCCAAATGCTTGATAAACATAACCTCAAAACTTGTATATGGCCAGCAATCATCTATTGAAAATAGAGTTACTGTTGATGGTTGGTTTAAAAAGCTTATTTCATTTATAAAAACAAACGTGGGGGCTATGTAATTGTTTGATAATTTTTTAGAAATAGGTATGAAAGTAATAATAGAAATAAAAAGGGAAAATGGTGAATTATTTTTCCCTTCTAAAATAGAAGACATTTACCCCAACAGTATTCTTTTGGGCATGCCAATGAAAGGCGGTCGGACGTTTTTTATTGGTATCAATGAAAAGATTAATATTTACTTTTCAAGAAAGGATTCATTTTATTGCATTGAGGGTATAGTTGAAGATAAAAAATATGAACCCATACCGGTTATCAAAATGCATCCTTTGGGTTTGCCGTATAAAAAACAAAAACGGAATTACTTTAGGTTAAAAGTTTCTTTGCCTATACATATAAAATTATTTGGTACGGAGGAAACGTTTTTAAGATATACCCGTGATTTAAGTGCAGGTGGAATCAAATTTGCTCATTCGAAGACGATAGAAAAAGGAGCAGATTTAGAAGTTAAAATTCCTGATATTTTAGGTGAAAAGGCCATAAAAGCCTCCGTAGTTAGAACGGAAAGAGATGATATCAGGGAAGTAAACAAGTATGATATTGCCGTAAAGTTTGTAGATATCGATGAGCGTTCGCAGGACAAGATTATAAAATTTATCCTTGCAAAGCAAAGAGAATTGAGGCAAAAAGGATTGAATGACTCTAATTAAGTACAGAGGTGAATAAGATGAACAATCAGTATTTGGATGTGTTTTTAGAAGAAGCTAAAGAGCATATTGAAAATCTAAACCGATATCTCCTGGAATTAGAAAATAATCCAACTAAGGAGATTGTGGATGAAATTTTCCGCTCGGCTCATACCCTAAAAGGCATGTCAGGCACCATGGGATTTACTCAACTTTCTGAATTAACACACGAGATGGAAAATCTTTTACAAGAAATAAGGAATCAGAAAATTAATGTTAACGAACAAATCATTGATACACTTTTAAATTGTGTAGATATTTTAGAAGAACTAATTAACGATATAGAAGAACAGGGTCAAGAGCAACACAGGGATATTTCTACGGTTATACAAAGGCTCAAGGGCAAAAATGATGTTTATCTAAACAAAACAAAAACCACTATTGAAAATACAAAAAAGCACGTCTTCAATTTTAATGAATATGAAGACAGACTAATACGCAAAGCAATAGATCAAGGACTTTACATATGGAAAATAAATGTAACACTTATTGATGAGTGCCTATTAAAATCTGCCAGGGCATTCTTGGTTTTTAAGACATTGGAAGCATTTGGTGATATAATAAAGACTGAACCATCGGTTCAGGATATTGAAGATGAAAAATTTGAAAATGAGTTTACGCTATATTTGGTCACATCGAAAGAGAAAGAGTATATTTTGCGGGCATTAAGTTCTGTATCTGAGCTTAAAACTGTAGACGTAATGAGGATAGATCAAGATTCGATTGAGGTTCAAAAGGCAAATTTAGAAGACGATGCTGATTCTAAAGATACTGCTGAAACGACAAAGCCATTTTTAACAACGCAAAAGCCATCTAATGGACAGAAAAATTTAAAAAAGACTACTAAAACCCTTAGGGTTGATATTGAACGTTTAGATAATTTGATGAATTTAGTGAGCGAATTAATCATAATAAAAACCAGATTGGAAGATATCAAAGACAATAACTATCAAGCCCAGCGTGAAACAATAGAATATCTGGAGCGAATTACGTCAAGCCTTCATGATGCGGTAATGAAAGCCAGAATGGTGCCGATAGAAAATGTTTTCAATAGGTTTCCCAGGGTTGTTCACGATTTGTCTCGAGAGCTTTCGAAAAAGATTAATTTAGTTATAGAAGGTGCCGAAACAGAGTTAGACAGGACGGTAATAGATGAAATCGGAGACCCTTTGATACATCTTATTCGCAATGCTGCTGACCATGGTATAGAGGATCCCCAAGAAAGAATCAGCAAAGGCAAACCTGAACAAGGCACTATAAATCTTAAAGCTTATCAGGACGGAAATAATGTAGTTATAGAAGTATCTGACGATGGCAGAGGAATTGACTTAAGCAAAGTTCTAAAAAAAGCTGTAAATGCAGGCCTCGTAACTGAAGAACAATCAAAAAACTTAAAGGATTATGAAATAACATCATTCTTGTTTAAGCCGGGATTTAGTACGGCAGGCAAAGTTACTGATATTTCAGGAAGAGGAGTTGGCCTTGACGTAGTTAAAACTAAGATAGAATCTCTAGGCGGTTCCATTGAGATTAATTTTATAAAAGATAAAGGGACAACCTTCCAAATTAGACTTCCTCTAACACTTGCCATTATTCAGGCTCTAATGGTGTTGGTAGGTGGAGAAAAATATGCTATTCCTCTAAGTTCCATAAAAGAGACAGTTACAGTAACAAGGGACCAAATAAAAACAGTTCAAAAGCGTGAAGTAATTTTACTTAGAGGAAATGTAATTCCTATAGCAAGGCTTAACGAGGTTCTAGATACGCACAGACAAGATCAGAATACAGAAAATTTAACCTTAGTAATAGTAAAAAAGGGTGAAAAAGATGTAGGATTAGCTGTGGATGACCTTATAGGCCAACAAGAAATAGTAATAAAAAGTCTTGGCAGTTTCTTAAAAGATATTAAATTTATCGCAGGAGCTACAATATTAGGCAATGGTGAAGTAGCCTTAATACTTGATATAAATAAATTGATATGAGGGAGGTCTTAAAAATGGCAGATAAGATTCGTCAGTTTGTTGAATTTAAAATAGGCCAAGAGGAATATGGTGTAGATATTTTACAGGTTAAAACAATAGAGAGAATGATGCCGATTACAAGGGTGCCGAAAGCTCCGAAGTTTGTAGAAGGGGTTATTAATTTAAGGGGAGAAATAGTTCCAGTTATAGATTTAAGAAAAAGATTTGACTTACCTCCTGCCGAAACAACAGAAAACACTAGAATTATCATAGTTTCTGTAGATGAAATCACAGTTGGTATGATTGTGGATTCTGCTACGGAGGTTGTGCAACTTGCCCAGGAAGACATTGAACCAGCACCGCCAATTACCAGCAGCATTGATTCCGACTATCTTGATGGAGTAGGCAAACTAGAAGGAAAATTACTGATACTGCTTAATGTAGCAAAGCTTTTAAAGCCTCAAGAAATAGAAGAATTGGCTCAAATATAAGGGTGGATTTGTGATGTATTCTGACTTAGAACTTGATGCACTAAAAGAGATAGGAAATATAGGAGCTGGCAATGCTGCTACAGCACTGTCCATGATGCTTTCAAAAAAAATAACCATAAAAGTTCCCCAAGTTAAAATAATTAGTTTTAATGATGTATCAGAATTATTAGGCGGGCCAGAAAAACTGGTAGTAGGCATATTTTTGCGAATTAGCGGAGATATTGACGGAAACATTTTGATTGTGATTTCAGAAGAGGACGCATATGCATTAGCTAAAACATTGCTAAATAATAATAGAGATATAAATCGCGATTTTTCTGAAATGGAAGAGTCTGCATTAGCTGAATTAGGCAATATTATCGGAAGCTCATATGTTACAGCGCTTTCAGAGCTTACTAAACTCTACCTAAAAATTTCAGTTCCCAGTATAGCCTTTGATATGGCAGGGGCAATCGTAAGCTTTCCGCTCAGTTTATACGGATACTTAGGTGATACAGCATTTTTGATTGAGACAGAGTTTGTTGAAGGCTTAGCTGGTATTAAGCTGCATTATCTTATGATTCCAGATGATAAATCGTTAAAGCAACTTTTAAAGGCTATTGGAGTGAGCACTTTTGAGTCTGATAATTCGCGTAGGAATGGCGGAATATAAAGCAGCCAGGTCTCCGGCTACATTAGTAACTTTAGGTTTAGGTTCATGTGTGGGTGTGGTATTATATGATAGAGTAAAAAAAATAGGTGGTTTAGCTCATGTTATGCTTCCTGACAGCAGACTTAGCAGTCAAAAAGATTTTAATCCGGGAAAATTTGCTGATACTGCTATTGATGCCTTGTTACAAGATATGCTTAAACTCGGTGCAAATCGAAAAAGCGATATCATAAGTAAAATCGCCGGAGGCGCTCAAATGTTTAAAATGAAAGCAGAGAGCAGCATTATGCAAATAGGTAAACGAAATGTGGAGGCAGTTAAAGCTAAGCTTAATGAGTTAGACATAAAGATTGTTGCGGAAGATGTAGAAGGGAATTATGGAAGGACTATTGAGTTTTTTTGCGAAACCGGAGAGCTTACTATTAAAACAATTGGACATGGTGTTAGGATTTTATAATGAGGTGTACTATGCAAACTGCTAATTCTGAAAAGTTATGGAAGAGCTATTATAATTCTAAAGATAGTTCCATCAAAGAAAAGATTATCGAAAATTACATACCTCTAATTAAACATATAGTAAACCGGTTGAACATAAACCTACCACCATATCTGGAATATGAAGATCTGATAAGTTTCGGTGTTTTTGGGCTTTTGCAGGCTATAGAAAGATATGATGCAAACAAGGGAGTTCAATTTGAAACATATGCTTACTCACGAATTAAGGGGTCAATTATCGATGAACTTAGAAAGATAGATTTTGTCCCCCAAGGAGTAAGGAAAAAGGCTAAGTTACTTCAAAATGCCTTTGCTGAATTAGAGCAGCTTTTAGGCCGTTCAGTCAGTGATGAAGATATTTGCAACCACCTGAATATAACAATGGAAGAGCTGTACCAACTATATTCCGAAGTTTCGACTTTTTATAATGTATTAGCTTTTGATGATTTAATAGGGTATGAATCGGGACAAGCCAGTAATCAACCGGAGGTTCAAGCTGAAAAGCAAGAACTCAAGAAAATCCTTGGTAATGCTATTAATAAACTTCAGCAACAAGAAAGATTGGTCATAACTTTATACTATTATGAGGGCTTAAATTTTAAAGAAATAGCCAAAGTTTTGGATGTTTCTCAGGGTCGAGTTTCACAGCTTCATACAAAAGCTATTTTACGGTTGAGAGGGCATTTAAGCAGAAAAAAAGCCATTTTATAGAAAAGAGGTGAGAAGGTGGATAATAAGAAAATTGAGGATTTAATGAACTGGGCAATCGAGCGAACAAGTATTGAAATTGGCAAAACCGAAAAAAAAGAAGATAAACTGAATGAATCAGATATTAGAGATGCTAAAATAGAAATCGAGATAAGTGATAACAAAATGACTGCAGCACTTTTTGTAGTCCCGCCTAAAGGCGGAAAAATGGTTACATTTGAAAAAATAATGGAGGAGCTTTCGGCCAAAGGTATAAAGTACGGTATTGATGAAAATAAAATAAGAGAAATTGTAAATAATAACATTTTTAACACATCAATCGTCATAGCTTCTGGAACACCGCCAGTAGATGGTGAAGATGGAAAAATACAGTTTTACTTTGACACCAATCGAAATCTTAAGCCTAAGTTACTTGAAGACGGAACTGTTGACTACCACAATTTAGGATTAGTAATTAACGTACAAAAAGGACAGCTACTAGCGGAAATTATTCCACCTACCAATGGCACACCTGGCATGACCGTTACAGGAAAAACTGTAAAAGCTAAAGACGGCAAAAGGCCAATAATTCATGCTGGCAAAAATGTGATAGTTTCAGAAGATGGTAGCAAGCTGCTTGCAGATATTGACGGTCAACCGGTTTTTTATAACAACAAACTAAGTGTTTTGCCTGTTTTAGAAATCAAAGGCGATGTAGGACCAGCTACAGGGAATATTGACTTTCTAGGCAGTGTCATTGTGTTGGGCAATGTAAAGAGCGGGTTTACAATCAAAGCCAGCCAAGATCTGGAAGTTTACGGCATTGTTGAAGCGGCTCAAATTGAAGTTGGAGGCAATATTGTAATTAAAAGAGGAGTTCAGGGGCAAGGCAAAGGATTCCTTGAAGCAGGGCAGGATTTTACGGCAAGATACATTGAAAATGCTACAGTAATTGCTGGAAATAATATCGTTATTTTTGAAGCTGCCATGCACAGTCATCTTATTGCTGGAAGAGATATAAGACTTGAAGGCAAAAAAGGGTTAATTGTGGGTGGCACTGCGAAAGCCGGTGAGAAACTTATTGCAAAAACTATTGGTTCTCCAATGTCAACTTATACAGAAATAGAAGTTGGAATTAATCCTACACTAAAAATCAACTATCAAAATATTTGCAGTAAGCTTGCAGATATAGAGAAAGATTTGCTTAAAATAGATCAGGCTTTAAATGTATTACAGCGATTAAAGGAAAAAAATTTGTTGACACAGGAAAAACAAGTGTTATTCGACAAGCTTGTACTGACCAGAGAGGCTTTAAAAAATCAGCAACTAGAATTAAAAGAAGAAAAGGAACGTCTTGATTCGGTTATGTCCCATTCAGGCAGAGCAAAGATTTCAGCTTCAAATATCTGTTATTCCGGTGTTAGTTTAGTAATTGGCAATGCTAGTTTAAAAGTCAGGGATAAGGTTAATCATGTTACTTTTTACAATTATGAAGGCCAAATAAGATTTGGGCCATATGAAGACTAGGTGTTGTTATGACTGTAAGACCTGTCGACCTTCAGACCTTGATGCCAAAATCTACAGAGGTATCAAAAATTCAACATTTACAAAAAGAAAATCAAGAAGCACAAAAGGCCATACTTGCTTCAGGATTTCAGATGCAGCTTGAAACTTCCAGGCAAAAAGTTAACAAACGCGCAAGACCTGAGGGGATTATTATAAATGAAGAACAGGAAAAACCAAAGGGAGACAGTGACAGAAAATCTAAAAAACAAAGCAAAAACCAAGATCCAAAAGAACAACGAACATCTATAAAAAAGTCTGGCCATTATATTGATATAAAGATATAGCCTATACTTTATAAATTTTTTATTTAGCACTTGACATTTTCTAACACATAAAGTATATTATAACCATAAATCCGAGTAATCCGATAGGAATTAGGGGAGAAGTATATTGAAGTTATCAACTAAAGGTCAATATGGCTTAAAAGCTATGTATGACTTAGCTCTTAACTATGGAAATGAACCTATTTCGCTAAAGAGTATTGCTGAAAGGCAGGAGATCTCTGAATATTATTTGGAACAACTTATGGCTATTTTAAGAAAAGCCGGTTTAGTGCGAAGCGTTAGAGGCGCTTATGGTGGTTATATGCTGACTCGTGACCCTTCTGAAATCACCGTAGGTGATGTATTGAGAGCTTTAGAAGGTCCAATAGGCATTGTTGATTGTGTGTTGGAGCAAGATGCAATTAAATGCCTCAAATATGAAAATTGCATATCAAGGATAGTATGGGAAAAAATAAGAGACAGCATAATTAAAACAATTGATTCAATTACGCTTTTAGACATGTGCAACGAAGCAAGAAAAAAATTAAGAGCTGAGACCTTTAGAAATTATTCGTAAAATAAACTTTATTTATAAAGGAGATGGCATTTTGTGAAAAGAATATATATGGATCATGCGGGAACTACCCCAGTCAGGCCAGAAGTTGTAGAAGCTATGCTGCCATATTTTACAGAAAACTTCGGGAATGCTTCTACAATTTATTCTTATGGAAGAGAAGCCAAGAAAGCTCTCGAGGACAGTAGAGAGAAAGTGGCTCAGCTAATAGGTGCAGATGCAAAAGAAATTTACTTCACTTCTGGAGGGACTGAAGCTGATAACTGGGCTTTAAGGGGAGTTGCAGCTGCTAATATAAAAAGGGGCAATCATATTATAACTTCGGCCATTGAACACCATGCAGTTTTGCACACTTGCGAAGACTTAGAAAGACAGGGCTTTAAAATAACGTTTTTGCCGGTTGATGAATATGGTTTAGTTGATGTTAAGCATGTAGTTGATGCCATTACTGACAAAACTATAATGGTATCAATCATGCATGCTAACAATGAAATAGGCACCATTGAACCTATAAAAGCAATTGGCGAAGCAATAAAACAGAAAAAACCCGATATTATTTTTCATACTGATGCCGTTCAAACAGTGGGTAAAATTCCCGTAGATGTTAACGACTTAGGTGTAGACCTATTAAGCATGTCTTCCCATAAAATTTATGGGCCAAAAGGTATTGGTGCACTGTATATAAGAAAAGGCACTAAAATTTCGCCATTCATGACAGGCGGTGCTCAAGAGAGCAAACGCAGGGCAGGAACTGAAAATATTCCAGGAATTGTTGGATTTGGAAAAGCAGCTGAACTTGCCAAATCAGAGCTTCAAGAGCAATACGATAAACTTATTAAACTGCGTGATAAATTAATAAATGGTATAATGGAAACTATACCTTATACTCGCTTAAACGGTCACCCAACCCTTAGATTACCTCATAATGTCAATTTTTCTTTTGAATTTATTGAAGGTGAGTCGATGCTGCTGAATTTAGATATGAAAGGTATTTGCGCTTCAAGTGGCTCCGCCTGCACATCCGGTTCCCTGGATCCTTCACACGTTTTGCTTGCTATAGGTTTGCCTCATGAAATAGCCCATGGGTCATTGCGCTTGACGCTTGGCAGAGATAATACCGAAGAAGATGTGGATTACGTCCTGGAAGTACTTCCTGGTATAGTTAATAAATTAAGGGAAATGTCACCTTTATTTGCAGAACGAAAGGAGCAACCGAAAAATGTATAATGAGAAGGTTATGGATCATTTTTCAAATCCGCGAAATGTGGGGGAAATCCCGGATGCTGATGGAGTTGGAACTGTCGGCAATCCAGTTTGTGGAGATATAATGAAAATTTATATAAAAGTAAAAGACAATATAATTGAAGATATAAAATTTAAAACCTTCGGCTGTGGAGCTGCAATAGCTACAAGCAGTATGGTTACAGAAATGGTCAAAGGCAAATCTATCGATGAAGCTTTAAAGATAAACAACAAGCAGGTTGCAGAGGCTCTTGGAGGACTACCTCCAATAAAAATGCACTGTTCAAATCTAGCAGCAGATGCACTGCATGAGGCAATAAAAGATTATAAGAAAAAAGTAGGGGTTAATGTTGAATAAAAAAAAGGTCGTCGTGGCAATGAGCGGGGGCGTAGACAGTTCAGTTTGTGCTTATCTGCTTAAACAGCAGGGATATGACGTAGTTGGAATGACTATGCAGATTTGGCAGGATATGCCTTATGAAACTCAACTTAGAGAAGGCGGCTGTTGTTCGATCGGAGCGGTTTATGATGCGCGGCGCGTAGCAGACAAGATAGGAATTCCGTATTATGTAATCAATTTAAAAGAGTCCTTTAATGAAAAAGTCATAAAGTATTTTATCAAAGAATATTTGTGTGGAAAAACCCCAAACCCCTGCATTGCCTGTAATAAATTTCTTAAATTTGAAGATTTGCTGAAAAAAGCATTAGAAATTGACGCCTTTTACTTGGCGACAGGTCATTATGCTAAAGTGGAATATGATGGTGCTTCGAAACGATATGTGCTTAAAAAATCTGTGGATCGTGACAAAGACCAATCATATGCACTCTATAATCTCAACCAGTTTCAATTAGAACATACTCTTTTTCCGTTAGGGTATTATACAAAAAAGGAAATTAGACAGATAGCTGATGAAATTGGTTTAGCAGTAGCAGATAAACCTGACAGCCAAGAAATTTGTTTTGTAAATACTAATTATCGGGATTTTATTAGTGAAAATGCTCCAGGGAAGATAGAAGAAGGACCTTTTGTTGATACAAAAGGAAATATATTAGGCAAGCATAAGGGTATACCTTTTTATACTATAGGTCAAAGGAGGGGGCTAGGAATTTCAGCAGGAAAACCCTTGTATGTCGTAGACATAGATGTTGAAAATAACGCAGTAATTTTAGGGGAAGAAAAAGACTTATATGCAAAAGAGTTTTTGGCTAATAATATCAATTGGGTGGCAATAGAAAAGCTTAATGGAAAACTCAATGTAAATGCAAAAATAAGATATAATTTTGAGGAAAAGCCTGCTGAAATAATGCCTTTCGGCGACGAAATGGTGAAAGTAGTTTTTAATGAACCTCAAAAGGCCATAACCCCTGGACAAGCAGTAGTTTTTTATCAAGATGACATTGTAATCGGTGGAGGCATTATAAAACAAAGATGTGATTTTGAAAAAAATACGCTTTAATTGCGTATTTTTTTCATTTTGGGGGAAAATATTAACAGTAAAAATATTCCATGGATAAATAGAGGTGATAGCATTGGTGGTGTGCCCTTTGTGTAACAAAAAAACAGTAGGCAAAGTCGGCACTAATCAATATTATTGTTGGGAGTGCTTTGTGGAATTTACAATTCAAAAAAACAAAACTACCGTATATGAAGTTTGTGATGATGGCACATTATTGCCATATGGTAGTAAAAGCGAGCAATTGACTATGGGGAATTGAAAGGGGTGAAAAGATTATTAATATATTATCGAACCGGACTTTTTTATACCGGCTTTTTTTGTTTATTGTAATATTATTGGTTATAATTTATGTCTTTATCAATAGGGAAAAGGTGTATGCAGTCGTTTTGCCATTTATCTTCGCTATAATTATTACATATATATTAAATCCACTTGTTGAAATGCTAACCGAAAAGAAAATGAACAGGACAGCTGCTGTAGCTTTAATATATTTTATATTAATAGGTTCAATTATTGTTGCGCTTGTATTCATAGTACCAATTATAATTTTAGAATTGAACAAGCTAATAGATACACTGCCGTTTTATACAAGTGAAGTTCAGAGAATTTTTGCAAATATAAAGACAACTTACCTTGCATCTTTGCCTATAAGCCTTCAAGAAGTTGTTGATAGAAACATCAATAGAATGGAAGAACTGTTGCTTGACTTGCTGCAAAAGGTAGCAGATGCAATAATTGGCATCTTTTCGAGCATTCTCAGTATCATATTAGTTCCTATACTGAGCTTTTACTTTTTAAAGGATTTAGATAAAATAAAGCATAACGCCATATTTTATATACCTTCTTCTTATAGAAAAATAGTAATACAATGGTTTGAAAAATTTGGCAACACATTAGGCAGGTATTTGAGAAGTCAATTGTTGGTAAGTCTAATAATCGGCATTTTGACGACACTATCCATGGTTATCATAGGTGTAGATTTTGCCTTTCTCATAGGTATAGTAGCAGGTTTTACAAATATAATACCTTATTTTGGGCCGTTAATTGGGATAATGCCTGCTATAGCTATAGCTATGCTTCGATATCCTGATAAGATACCATGGATAATTATTTCGATGATAATAATACATCAATTAGAAAGTGGAATAATTTCTCCTTACATTGTAGGAGAACATGTGGGCCTTCATCCAGTTACTGTTATCTTTGCGCTTTTAATTGGCGGAACTTTTTTTGGATTGGTAGGGCTTATCCTAGCAGTTCCAATAGCAGCTTTGATAAAATTAATCATTGTGAGCAAAAAATCATAAATTTGTTGGAAGTTCTTGCACTAACGTGGTTTTTGTGGTATACTAACAAACGGCAAAAATACACACGCTGATGGAAGTTTTAAAGAGGGTGCCGTTAGGTCTCTTTGATTAATGAAATCAGCGGAGGTTATAACATTAGGAGGTGAAAAAATGTCAATAGTTTCAATGAAGCAATTATTAGAAGCTGGAGTGCATTTTGGTCATCAGACAAGAAGATGGAATCCCAAAATGAAGGAGTATATTTTCACAGAAAGAAATGGGATTTACATCATTGACCTTCAAAAGACCGTCAAGAAAATTGAAGAGGCTTATGATTTTGTAAAAAACCTTGCAGCTGAAGGCGGTAAAATACTTTTTGTCGGGACCAAAAAGCAGGCCCAGGAGTCTATCCAGGAAGAAGCTCAAAGATGTGGCATGTATTATGTCAATCAGCGTTGGCTGGGCGGCATGCTTACGAACTTCAAAACTATAAGGAAAAGAATTGACAGGCTTAATGAGCTTGAAAAGATGGAGGAAGAAGGACTTTTTGAGGTTTTGCCGAAAAAAGAAGTTCTAAACTTACAGCATGAGAAGGAACGCTTAGAGAAAAACCTGGGTGGCATTAAAGATATGTCTGAGCTTCCACAGGCAGTCTTTATCGTGGATCCGAGAAAAGAAAGAATTGCTGTTTCGGAAGCTCGTAAATTACAAATTCCAATAGTTGCAATTGTCGATACTAACTGTGATCCTGACGAAGTAGATTACGTAATACCTGGCAATGATGACGCTATCAGAGCAGTAAAATTATTGACTGAGAAGATTGCAGATGCAGTCATTGAAGGTAGACAAGGCGAACAAATGGATGCTGAATAGCAAAGATTAAGGTAAGGGGGGCTGTTTAACCCTTACCTTTTATTTAAAACAGGGAGGTTGTTTTATGATTTCTCCAGAGCAGGTTAAGGAACTCAGAGAAAAAACCGGTGCAGGTATAATGGATTGTAAAAAGGCCTTGGTAGAAACAAATGGTGATATGGAAAAGGCCATAATCATACTAAGAGAAAAGGGATTGGCAAAGGCAGCTACAAAACAAAGCCGTGCTGTATCTGAGGGTATAATTGAATCATATGTACATGGAAATGGTCGTATTGGCGTTTTGGTTGAAGTCAATTGCGAAACTGATTTTGTAGCACGCAATGAAGAATTTAAAAGCTTAGCTAAAGATATTGCAATGCAAGTAGCTGCTTCAAATCCTAAATATTTATCTCGTGATGATGTTCCCCCTGAAGTCCTTGAGAAAGAAAAAGAAATTTTAAGAGCACAAGCTTTGAATGAAGGTAAACCTGAAAAAATAGTTGATAAAATTGTAGAAGGGCGAATTGAAAAATTTTATGAAGAAAATTGCCTTTTAGAACAGCCTTTTATTAAAGATCCTGATAAGAAAGTTTCCGAGCTTATAATGGAAAAAATTGCAGTTATAGGCGAGAATATTACTGTAAGCCGATTTGTTCGATTTGAGCGTGGACAAGTATAGTGATTATTAAGACATACCGAAAAAGAGACACCATTTAAGTGTCTCTTTTTTAAAAAAGAGGATTTTATGACAAAATATCGAATTTCTTTAGGAAAGAGGGCCGTGGATGGAAAAACCAGTTTATAAAAGAGTTGTTTTAAAAATCAGTGGCGAAGCATTAGCTGGAGATAAAGGTTTTGGCATAGATTCAGATATTTTAAATTCCATAGCCGAACAAATAAGTGAAGTCCACAAACTTGGTGTGCAAGTAGCCATTGTGGTAGGTGGTGGGAATATATGGCGAGGTAGGAATTCAAAACATATGGATAGGGCAACAGCTGACTATATGGGGATGCTTGCTACTGTAATAAACGCTCTTGCTTTGCAGGATGCTTTGGAAAACAAGGGTTTAGATACGAGAGTTCAGACAGCTATTGAAATGAAAGAAATAGCAGAGCCCTATATTAGAAGAAAAGCTATAAGGCATTTAGAAAAAGGCCGAGCTGTTATTTTTGCAGCAGGCACTGGTAACCCATTTTTTTCCACAGATACAACAGCAGCCTTGAGAGCAGCTGAAATAGAAGCTGAAGTCATACTACTTGCAAAAAAAGTAGATGGTGTTTATGACTCTGATCCGGTTTTAAATTCTTCCGCGCAAAAATTTGAGTCTATCGATTATATAGATGTATTAAATAAAGGTTTAGGAGTAATGGATTCTACAGCAACATCTTTGTGCATGGACAACAGTATTCCGATTATAGTTTTCGGCATTTCTACACCCGGCAATATAAAAAGGGTAATTTTAGGTGAAAATATTGGGACAGTAGTAAGGGGGAGTTGATTCGAATTGGATAAGAAGATTTTTACCGAACTTGAGAATAAGATGAATGGTGTATTGACCAATTTAAAATCAGAGTTTGCTACTATTCGAACAGGAAGAGCTTCTACGGCACTCCTTGATAAAATCTTTGTAGATTACTACGGTGCACCAACTCCAGTAAATCAAGTCGCCTCTATAAGTGTTCCGGAGCCAAAAATGATTCTAATTCAGCCATGGGAATCAAAAATGTTACAGGTTATAGAAAAGGCCATTTTAAAGTCTGACCTAGGGCTTACGCCTAACAGTGATGGAAAAGTTATCAGGTTAATTCTGCCTGAACTGACATTTGAAAGAAGGCAGGAACTGGTCAAATTTGCCAAGAAAAAAGCTGAAGATGCCAAAGTAGCAATAAGAAACCTTAGAAGAGAATATAATGACATCTTAAAGAAGATGGAAAAGAATAAAGAAATCTCGGAAGATGATTTGAAGCGCTCTCAGGAAGAAATTCAAAAAATAACAGATAAATACATAGATAAAGCTGATGAAATTTTAGCAAGCAAAGAAAAGGAGATTATGGAGGTATAAACATCAAACTAGAACTGATTGGCTTTCCGTTAGAAAAAGCTGTTGAGGGACTTTCAAAAGGCGGAATTCAAACTAAAATTATATATACAAAACCTGTAAAAAAATCCATTGACGATTATACTTTAGCTAGAGTAGTGCGGTATAATTTTACGAGTGAAAATTCAGTTACTTTAGTGGCTGCTTTTTTTCCAGAAAGAAATTTTAAGAGTCCAGTTGGGGAATGATATCTTAAAGTTAAAACCCCCTCATTGAAGGGGGTTTTAAATCATTAGAAAGTTTATATATTGTATACCTATTATATAGGAGGAAAATCCTGTGGAATACAAAAAAGTAACAATAGCAAGCGAAATCAATGCACAAAACTTGCCAAAACATATAGCTATAATCATGGACGGGAACGGACGTTGGGCTAAGAAAAAGGGTCTCCCCAGAATTGCCGGCCATTGGGCAGGAGCTGAAGCTTTAAGGGATATTGTGAGAACGTGTTGTGATCTAAATATTCAAGTCCTCAGTGTCTTTGCATTTTCATCGGAAAATTGGAAAAGGCCGGCTCAGGAAGTAAATGCTATTATGAACCTATTGCTGTATTATTTAAAAAAGGAAGTGGACTTGCTTCATGAGAACAATGTAAAGATTAACGTGTTAGGTGCTTGGGAAGAATTGCCACAGAGAATTGTGGAACAAATTAAATATAGCTTAAAACAAACGAAAAATAACACTGGTCTTGTTTTAAATATTGTATTAAACTATGGTGGGCGTCAAGAAATATTGTCAGCTTGCAAAAAAATATGTGCAGATGTGTTAGAAGGAAAAATTAGCCAGGATGATATTAGTGAAGAAATTTTTAAAAATTATCTATATACCCAAAACTTGCCTGATCCAGATTTGCTGATAAGACCTAGTGGTGAAATTAGAATCAGCAATTTTTTGCTGTGGCAGATTGCCTATACTGAATTGTGGTTTACAAATATTTATTGGCCTGAGTTTAAACCTGAAAATTTAATGGAAGCTATACGTGATTTTCAGAAACGTGAGCGCAGGTTTGGAGGCCTAAAAAAATAAAGCAGGTGGGTTATGCTTAAGAGAATTATTAGTGCTGTTGTCGGTATAATACTATTAGGATATACTATAAATATTGGTGGCTGGGTTTTCTATGCTGTCATATCCTTATTAAATATATGTGCCCTATACGAGCTGGACAATGCTTTTGCAAAAAAAAATATCCGTATAAGTTTTTTTATTAGTGCTATCTTTGCAGTTGTGCTTTTATATTTTGCGAGATTTAATAGATTTGATTTTGTTATGACTTATCTTTTTATAATTTTATTACTCATGTGTGAATTTATTTATATTATAATAATTAATAAAAAACCCGATCACTTAAAGGACATAGTTTTTAGCATTTTTTCTTTTGTATACACTACATTTTTATTTATGAGCATGATTTTGATTAGGAATTTAAAAGGCGGCATACATATAACTTGGTGGGTATTTATTACCACATGGGCATGTGATACAGGAGCTTTCTTTAGTGGATTGCTACTGGGAAAAACACCACTAGCGCCAACTATCAGTCCCAATAAAACTGTAGAAGGAAGCATTGGTGGTATTTTATCTAGTGTAGTTGCTAGCACCATATATTCTATATACTTTTTACCCGAAATTAGCGTTTTACACGCTATAGGGTTTGGTATTTGCATTAGTGTTGTTTCACAAGTCGGTGACTTATCAGCATCATTAATAAAGCGGTATTGCAATATTAAAGATTTTTCAAATATCATTCCCGGTCATGGTGGAATTCTGGATAGACTAGATAGTGCTCTTTTCTCCTTTCCAGTAGCTTATGTAATTATAGTGATTTTATTTCAAAAAGGTGGTCTGCCATGAAGATTAAAGGTGCTTATACCCCCCTTCTCCTTTTATTGCTTGCAGTTGCAATTACATCTGCTATCATCGTCCTGGCATTTAGATATTTTCTGCCATTAGTTTTTGGAATAATAATAGCTATTTTAATAGATCCTATTGTGAGTTACCTTGAACGAAAACTAGACTTTGACAGAGGAGTAATTACGGCGGTAGTACTAGCTACAATATTTTGTTTAATAGGATATATTTCTATATTAGTAGTTGCACGTTTTACTTTTGAGCTTACACGTTTTGTCCATTTTTTGCCTACCCAAATGAGACATTTTAATGCACTTATAGATAATGTATATCCGTATTTTCTAAACTTTTTTGCAAAGATACCGGAGGATATCATCGCCTATTTAAAGGCAAATTTAAATCAAATATTATATACTATAACCGGATCTTTAACAAATTTGTCTTCTTTCCTGGGCAATAAAGTAGGCATGGTTCCAAATTTATTTGTGAATATGTTGGTAATAATAATATTTGTCTTTTTGTTTAGCTATTTTTTGACAAAGGATAAGGATAAAATTATACGGGTTGTCAAAAGCTTATTTCCTGAACAATTACACGCCAAAGTTAAGTCCGTGCAGCTTGAGCTGGTATTTTCTTTTTTTAGATTAATAAAAGCGCAGATAATTTTGGTTTTGATTTCTACTGCTATTACCGTTTTGGGTTTTTACATTTTAAGGGTTGAGTATGCATTAACTTTAGGCATAATTTGCGGTCTATTGGATATAATGCCTTTATTTGGTCCCAGTTTAATATTTATACCCTGGATTACTTTTTTATTGATGGTGGGCAAAATAAACCTTGCTATAGGTTTATTAGTATTATATATTATAGTTCTTGGAAGCAGGCAGATTTTGCAAGCTAAGATTGTAGGTCGAAATCTCGGCATAGACCCACTGTTAACTTTACTTTCCATCTATTTAGGTATTAATCTGTTTGGGTGGAAAGGATTATTTATAGGACCTTTGGTTGTTGTTATTGTAAGGGCTCTTATACATTCAGGGATAATACCTCCAATAAACAAATCGGCCAAAAAAGATTGAGTTGTGGAAGGTGAAAAGCATTGCAAACTCTGGTATCTTCAATTTTCGTTTTTGGAATGCTGGTTTTTTTTCATGAATTGGGGCATTTTATTGTTGCCAAATTATCAGATATAAAGGTCAATGAATTTAGCCTGGGTTTTGGGCCACAAATAATCGGGATAAAATCAAAGGAAACCCATTATTCCATTCGAATCCTGCCTTTTGGCGGTTATGTTAAAATGGAAGGCGAAGATTCCCAGACAAATGATCCTAGAGCTTTTAATAACAAAAGCCCCCTTACGCGCTTGGGAGTAATACTCGCAGGTCCATTGATGAATTTTGTTTTAGCCATATTGCTGCTTGCAATTATAGGTTTTTTTTCAGGAGTTACTTCGACACAAGTAACAGTAACTCCGGGAGATCCTGCCGAACTTTCAGGAATACAAAATTATGATAAAATATATGCAATAGATAACTACAGAGTTAATAGCTGGGAAGAAGTTGTTGAAATAATAAGCAGCAAACCAAATCAAGAAATTACTGTGACTGTAATTAGAGACGGAAAGTATATAGATTATAGTGTAAAGACAAAAGTAGAGCCGGGTACACAGCGAGGAATTATCGGTATTAAAACAGTGATACAAAAACACTCTATCATAGAGAGTATCAAATACGGCTTTGAAAAGACCTTCTGGATTTTAAAAATGATATTATTGGGAATCTTTCAGATGCTAACTGGCAAGGTCAAAGCCGAAATAGTGGGTCCTGTGGGCATGGTTCATATAGTTGGTGAAGCGGCAAAAACGGGTGTGTACCAATTGCTGTATATTGCTGCCATAATAAGTGCAAATTTAGGCATGTTTAATCTGTTTCCTGTTCCAGCTTTAGATGGTGGTAGAGGAATTTTTCTGATGGTAGAAATGCTCAGAGGCAAGCCTGTTGAGCCGGAAAAAGAAGGTTTAATACATTTTATCGGATTTGCTTTATTAATGTTTTTGATGATAATTGTTTTGTTTAAGGATTTGAGAGAACTGTGGATATAAGATTACATTTTTAGCTTTGTGATCAGTTTAAAGGAGGAGCCATGCTAGAATTATATACGAAAATTCGGCGCAAATCAAAAAAAGTAAAGATTAAAGATATAGCTGTCGGTGGAGACAGTCCCATTACTGTCCAGTCCATGACAAATACAAAAACCCACGATGTAGAAAGTACTGTAAAGCAAATCCGCGCTTTGGAAGAGGCGGGATGTGACATTATAAGAGTTGCAGTTCCTGATATGGCCAGTGCTGTTGCCATTTCCGAGATAAAAAAACAAATCCGCATTCCACTGGTTGCAGATGTGCACTTTGATTATCGCTTAGCTATTGAATCTATAAAGCAAGGTGCGGATGGGCTAAGGATTAACCCCGGAAATATTGGTAATGTAGACAGAGTTCGAAAGGTTGTCGAAATGGCCAAATCGTATCAAGTGCCCATAAGAATTGGTGTCAATTCCGGTTCTTTGGAAAAGGATTTGCTTAAAAAATACGGTGGCCCCACACCAGAAGCCTTGGTGGAAAGTGCATTAAGGCATGTGGAAATTTTAGAGAACATGAGTTTCGATCAAATAGTAATTTCATTAAAGTCTTCAGATGTCCTATCTTGTATACATGCCTATAAATTAATTGCTGAAAAAGTTGACTACCCTTTACACTTAGGCATAACAGAAGCTGGTACATTGCTGACAGGAACTATAAAGTCTTCAGTAGGTTTAGGGATTTTATTGTATGAAGGAATTGGTGACACTATAAGGGTATCATTGACTGGTGAACCTATAGATGAGGTTAAGGTTGGTATTGAAATATTAAAGAGTTTAAATTTGAGAGAGCATGGCATAAATTTAATTTCATGTCCAACATGTGGGAGAACACAAATTAACTTAATTAATATCGCCGAAGAGGTACAAGAAAAGTTATCTTACATAAAAAAACCCCTAAAAGTTGCTGTGATGGGTTGTGTAGTAAATGGCCCCGGCGAGGCCAGAGAAGCTGATATTGGAATTGCCGGTGGGAATAAACGAGTTGCCATATTTAAAAAAGGCGAGATAATAAAAACCGTGCCTGAAGAAAATGCTGTTTCGGAATTACTTAATGAAATTAAAAAAATGATAAATGACTAGTAAGTTAAGTGTTGGAAAGGAGCTTTACTTATGGATAAAGATTTTGTAAAAGAAATAACACCTAAAACCCAAGATTTTTCCCAGTGGTATGTAGATGTTATTCTTAAAGCAGAGCTGGCAGATTATTCACCAGTTAGAGGTTGTATGGTTATAAAACCTTACGGCTATAGCATATGGGAAAAAATGCAACAGCTGCTCGATGCCAGATTTAAAGCTACAGGTCATAAAAATGCGTATTTCCCGATTTTTATTCCGGAATCACTTCTTCAAAAAGAAGCGGAACACGTGGAAGGTTTTGCTCCAGAAGTTGCATGGGTAACCCACGGAGGTAAAGAAGAGTTGGCTGAGCGCCTGGCAGTAAGACCAACCTCCGAAACTATTATATGCCACATGTATTCCAAATGGATAAAATCCTGGCGGGATTTACCTGTTCTTTTAAATCAGTGGTGCAATGTGGTTCGTTGGGAAAAGAGTACAAAACCCTTCCTGCGCACAGCCGAGTTTTTGTGGCAGGAAGGCCATACAGCTCATAGTTCTTTTGAAGAAGCAGAAGAGGAAACTCTAAGAATGCTGGAAGTATACAGAGACTTTGTGGAAACTGATTTATCGATTCCTGTTATAAAAGGCGTAAAATCCGAAAATGAGAAATTTGCAGGTGCTCTTAAAACATATACAATAGAAACTCTAATGGGTGATGGCAGAGCGCTTCAAGCAGGTACTTCACATAATTTAGGTCAGCACTTTGCAAAAGCTTATGATATTACATATCTTGACAAGGATGGAAAACTAAAATATGTCTGGCAGACTTCCTGGGGTGTTACAACACGTTTAATCGGTGCTATTATAATGGTCCATGGAGATGACAGAGGGCTTAAACTTCCTCCAAAGATTGCTCCTATTCAAGCAGTTATTGTACCTATTATGGGTAAAGAGTCGGAAACTGTACTTAATAAAGCCCAAGAAATATATTCTATTCTAAAAAATGAAATACTGATAGAATTAGATGATAGAAACGAATACACACCCGGCTGGAAGTTTAACGAGTGGGAAATGAAAGGGGTTCCTGTCCGAATCGAAATAGGACCAAGAGATATAAAAAATCAGCAAGTTGTCCTGGTGCGAAGAGATACCGGTGAAAAAACTGTTGTCAGTGAATCCGAACTGCTTCCTCGTTTAAAGAGCTTGCTTGCAGATATACAGATAAACATGTTCAATCAAGCTAAGGAATTTTTGAATGAAAACATTCGAGAAGTAAAAAATTTTGATGAGTTTAAACAAATAATCAATGAAAAGAGAGGATTTATTAAAGCACATTGGTGTAAAAATGGAGAATGTGAACAGAAAATAAAGGAAGAAACCGGTGCTACCTTAAGATGTATTCCATTTTCTAATGAAACTACTTATGGAAAATGCATTGTGTGCAATAAAGAAACTGATACGGTTGTTTACTTTGCAAAGTCCTATTAATTCCTCGAATAAAGAGTATTGTTGAAATTGGGGTATGGCTATGTTAAATTTAAATTAGCTATTTTAAATATAAAGGGTGAGAATATGCCCCCAAAAATTTGTGCGGTAATACCCGCTTATGATGAAGAAAAAACTATAGGCAATGTATTAAAGGCATTATCAACAATTAGCATCATCGATGAAATTATAGTAATAAGTGACGGTTCCCATGATAGAACCGCAAATATTGCCAGGTCTTACAATGCCCGTGTTATTGAGTTTGGCAATAACCAAGGCAAAACAAATGCTGTAATGACCGGTGTAAAAAATACCGATGCAGATATAATTCTAATGTTAGATGCTGACTTGATCGGCTTAAAAAAAGAACATGTTATAAGTTTATTGCAGCCCGTGATAGAAAATAAAGCCGATATGACGGTCGGTGTATTTAATTCTGGGAGAGGTGCTACTGATATTGCTCAAAGAATTGCTCCTTTCTTGTCCGGTCAAAGAGCCATTTGCAGATCCTTTTTTGAAAAAGTGGAAAAATATAAGATTACAAATTACGGTATAGAAATGGCCCTTACTTTAATGGCTGAAAAAGAAAAAATAAGAGCTCAAACAGTCTATTTGCCAAATCTTACCCATTTAATGAAAGAAGAAAAAAGGGGATTTTTTGTAGGCTTCATATCAAGAATGAAGATGTACTGGGATATATTGGTTATATTTGGTATTATAAAATTAAAGTTGAGATTTGGCTTTAAATAATTATTCTAAGTGCAGGGGATAATATGACGAATATCACAGAGATAATTAATAAAAAGGATTTGGAGAAATTCAGCCAAGAAGAAATAAAAAAGCTATCAAAAGTCATATTGGAAACCAGCAAAGTATCACTTAAGTCGAGGCAAATTGACGTTTACTTGTTATCACAACATGTACTGTCAGAGCAGATTTTAAGTAAACTAAAGGACATAATATCTTCTTATTTACCTGGGAATACTCGTATCTCAATTCAATGTGAAAACTTAGATGGTGAAGATAAAGGCCAAGGGCTTATAAAAAAAGCCTGGGATGGCCTTTTAAAATGTCTTTTTTCTCAGGTTCCAGCGTGCAGAATTTGGTTGCAAAACAGCTATTGGGAACTAAATGGACAACATTTAAACATTTTTGTGGACTCAAGCGGAAAAGAATTCCTGGAGAAACGCAAAATTCATTTGCTGATAGAAAATTATTTTAAAACCTTTGGTTGCACCTTTAAAGTCGTTTTCCAGGAAAAGCTCGAAGAAGAGCCTTATGATATTTATGAAGAGGAGCGAGAAATTATCAAATCTATACTTGAAGAAAACGAACAAAAAAACATTGATACTGATACAAATAAATCTGATACAACCATTATTATAGGAAAAACAATTTCCGAAAGCCCAGTTCCTATAGGACACAATATTCAAGAGACTAATGAGATAATTTATTCTGGCGAGGTCTTTCAAATTGAAAAGCGTGAATTAAAAAACAAAACAGTAATGCTCACTTTTGGTCTGACAGATTATACTGGTTCAATAGAAGTTAAAATTTTTCTTTCAGGAGAAAAAAAATCGCTGGAAGACAAGATTAAAGAGGGTATGTGGCTAAAAGTTCGAGGGAAAATAGAGCTTAGTAAGTTTACTAATGAATACGAATTGATACCCTTTGACATTAATATAGAGAAAAAACCTGATAGGTTGGATACAAGCACTGAGAAAAGGGTAGAATTACACTTACATACGCGCTACAGTTCAATGGATGCTCTTTGCTCACCTTCTGATGTGCTAAATATGGCGAAAAAATGGGGCCACAAGGCTGTCGCATTTACTGATCACGGAGTGCTGCAAGCCTTTCCTGAAGTCTATCAAGTTTCCAGGAAAATAGGTATAAAGCCAATTTATGGTCTCGAAGCTTATATTTTTGATGATGAAAATCCCGTAATGATATCACCACCTGACATACCTATAGAAGAGGCAACATTTGTAGTTGTTGACATTGAGACAACAGGCCTTTGTTTTGATGCGGATGAGATTATAGAAATTGGCGCTGTAAAAATGGTCAATAACAAGATAGTGGATAGATTTAATACTTTTGTCAAACCAACTAAACCTGTACCTGCAAATATTATAAGTTTGACAGGCATAACTAATGATATGGTAAAATCGGCTCCGCCTATTGAAGAAGCCCTTGTATCGTTTATGGAGTTTTTAGGGGATGGTATATTTGTAGCTCACAATGCTCAATTCGATTCTGGATTTATTCGAAGGGAAGCGTTAAAGCAACAACTTCAATTTAACAATAAGGTTTTAGATACACTGGCCTTATCAAGGATAATTTTTTCCGAATTAAAAAATCACCGCTTAGATACTTTGGCTAAAAAACTAAATATAAAAATGGGCTCTCACCACAGGGCAGTTGATGATGCTAATACTGCTGCTCTTATTTTAAAGGAACTTTTAATCAGGGTTTGTGAATTAGGTATTGACAATCTTTCCAAGATAAATGAAGTATATAAGTTGCAAAAAGGTGCAAATTTAAGTTCCTATCATGCAACTGTTCTTGTAAAAGACGATATAGGTATGAGAAATTTGTATAAACTAGTCTCTATTGCCCATTTAGATCACTTTTATCGGCATCCGAGAATACCTAAGTCTTTACTTAGCGCAAACCGAGAAGGGCTGCTAATTGGAAGTGGTTGCCAGGCGGGTGAGCTATTTCAAAGCTTACTTCACTACAGCAGTCAGGAACGGATTGATAATTTATTAGAGTTTTACGATTTTTTGGAGATACAGCCCTTGCAAAACAATGCATTCCTAATAGATGATGAAAATGTAAGCGGGTGGAAAAGGCTAAAGGAATTAAATCTAGAAATATATAATTTAGGTAAAAGGGTAAACAAACCTGTAGTCATGACAGGAGATGTGCATTTTGTAAACCCAGAGGATGAAATATACAGAAAAATACTTTTGAATGCACAGGGTTTTAAAGATGCTGATAAAGAATCAAAACTGTATTTACGAACTACTGATGAAATGCTAAAAGAATGTCAGTACTTAGGTTCTGACATAGCAGAAGAAGTTGTTATAAAATACCCCAATATGATAGCTGATCAGATAAAAGAGGATATCAAGCCTTTTCCTGATGACTTGCATCCTCCGAAAATCCAGGGGGCCGAGCAGACAATTGTGGAAATGGCCTATAAAAAAGCTAAAGAGCTTTATGGTGACAATCTGCCAGATATTGTGGAGTCCAGACTAAAGCGTGAGTTAGATGCTATAGTCAACAACGGCTTTGCTGTAATATACCTTATAGCTCACAAACTGGTAGCAAAGTCATTAGAAGATGGTTATTTAGTTGGCTCCAGAGGTTCAGTAGGTTCTTCGCTGGTTGCGACAATGTGTGGTATAACGGAGGTAAATCCCCTGCCAGCTCACTATTTATGCCGCAAATGCAAAACTTCAATATTTGAAAAAGATGTCGAAGATATTGTAGGGCCTGATTTACCGGATAAAAATTGTCCCAATTGTAACAGCCCTATGAGCAAAGAGGGGTTTAATATTCCTTTTGAAGTATTCATGGGCTTTGAGGGGGATAAAGTTCCTGATATAGATTTAAATTTTTCTGGTGAATATCAGGCCACAGCTCACAAATATACGGAAGAGCTATTCGGAAAACATCATGTGTTTAGAGCAGGAACCATATCTACAGTAGCTGAAAAGACAGCAATTGGATTTGTTAAATCATATCTAGAGGAAAGAGGTCTACATGTACCTAATATTGAAGTAACTCGGCTTTCTAAAGGTATTACAGGGGTCAAAAGGACAACGGGACAACACCCCGGAGGTCTTATAGTAGTCCCCAAGGATAAAGAGGTATATGATTTTACGCCCATTCAACACCCTGCCGATGATAAAACCACAGGCGTAATCACTACGCATTTTGAGTACCACTCCATAGATAATCAATTGTTAAAGTTAGACTTGTTAGGTCACGACGATCCGACAGTAATCAAAATGCTGGAGGAAGAAACGGGTATAAATGCGAGAGAAATACCTTTAGACGATGCTAGGACTATGGGAATATTCTCTTCCCTTGAACCTCTAGAATTAGATCCAGATGCTTTGGGAACTACAGTTGGAACATTGGGAGTGCCCGAGTTTGGAACAAGATTTGTAAGGCAAATGTTAGAGGATACGCGGCCTACCACGTTTTCACAGCTGGTTAGAATAAGCGGTTTATCTCACGGCACTGATGTATGGTTAAACAATGCGCAGGATTTAATAAAGAACAATATTGCCACTTTGTCAGAAGTTATTGCAACTAGAGATGACATAATGATATATCTAATAGAAAAGGGAATAAATCATAAAACTGCATTTAGCATAATGGAAGACGTAAGAAAAGGAAAAGGTCTTAAGCCCGAATATGAAAAACTGCTTAGTGAAAATAATAATATTGACTCATGGTTTATCGAATCCTGCAAGAAGATAAAATACCTCTTTCCAAAAGCACACGCAGTAGCTTATGTGGTGATGGCATTTCGAATTGCATATTTTAAAGTACATTATCCGGAAGCTTTTTATGCTACTTATTTTACTGTGAGAGCAGATGATTTTGATGCCGAGTTAATTTTACAGGGGCCCAAAGTAATAAAAGAAGCCATAAGTGAATTTGAAAAAAAAGACAAGGAAGCTTCTGTTAAAGAAAAAAACCTTCTAACTATATTAGAAGTAGCAAATGAAATGTACTTGAGGGGTATTCAATTTGTGCCTATTGATTTATATAAATCAGATGTAAAAAGGTTTAAATTAACACGTGATGGCATTTTACCACCTATATCATCATTACAAGGTCTAGGAATTACAGCTGCTCAAAATATAATAAGCGAGAGAAATAAAGGTAGATTTACTTCAATTGAAGATTTAAAGCGCAGAACCAAGATTACAAAAAATGTGGTTCAAATATTAAAGCAAAACGGCATATTAAATGACCTTCAAGAAACCGATCAAATAAGTCTTTTTTAGTTGCAATCAATATATGGCTATGCTATAATTTAATGTAATAGTAGATATTTGTGGGGCTTGACAGATATAGAGTGGGAAATTCCCACTCTTTAATATTATGATGTATTTGAAATTATGCTTTCTGTGGGAGTGATAAGCAAGTGTCAAAAAAAGACCTTTTGGCCAACTTATGGGATATAGGTGAGAAAGTAGTGAAGTCAAAAGGATTCGAATTGGTTGATGTGGAATTTGTAAAAGAAATGGGCAATCATTATTTAAGGTATTACATTGACAAACCAGGCGGGATAACCCTAGACGATTGTCAACTGGTAAGTATGGAAATTGAGAAAATCTTAGATGAAACAGATCCAATACCTCATAGTTATATTTTGGAAGTATCTTCACCTGGAATTGAGAGGCCCCTTAAACATGACAAGGATTTTTTACGATTTATCGGCTCTCTTGTAGAAATTAAAACCTTTGAAAAAATAGAAGGCAAAAAGGTTTTTACCGGAACCTTAGAAGATTATTCGGACGGTGTTGTTACAATAAATGATGGCCAGAGTTATTCAATTCCCAGAGAGAAGATATCATCTGCAAAGTTAAAATATAAATGGGACGGGGAGCAAAGATGAATATTGAATTAGTTGAAGCCTTAACACAATTAGAAAAAGAGAAAGGTATTTCAAAAGAAATTTTGTTAGAAGCTCTAGAAGCATCATTAATATCAGCCTATAAAAAGAATTACGGTTCTTCTCAAAATGTATCTGTAAATATAGATAGGGATACAGGTGAAGTAAAGGTATTTTCCAAAAAAGTAGTTACAGATGAAGTGAAAGACTCACTTCTAGAGATTGATATTAATGAGGCATCTAAAATAAATCCAACTGCTAAAATTGGCGATATTGTCACTATTGAAGTTACTCCAAAAAAATTTGGCAGAATAGCTGCTCAAACAGCAAAACAAGTTGTAATGCAACGAATAAGAGAGGCAGAACGAAATTTAATATATGAAGAGTTTTCTGGCAGAGAGACTGATATTGTAACTGGTATAGTTCAGAGGTTTGACAAAAAAAATGTTATAATTGATTTAGGCAGGACTGAAGTTATTCTTCCGGTCAGTGAACAAATTCCGTCAGAAGAATATGTTCAAGGAGCTAGAATAAAAGTATATATTCTCGAAGTCAAAAAAACAACCAAAGGTCCGCAGATAACCGTATCGCGTTCACATCCGGGCCTTGTTAAAAGGCTGTTTGAGCTGGAAGTGCCGGAAATTTATGAAGGTCTTGTGGAGATTAAGGGAATTTCAAGAGAAGCAGGTTCCAGAACAAAAATTGCAGTACATTCCAATGATGAAAATATAGACCCGGTAGGTGCTTGTGTGGGACCAAAGGGGTCCAGAGTACAAGCTATTGTCGATGAACTGCATGGAGAGAAAATTGATATAATAAAATGGGATAAAAATCCAGCTGAGTTTATCTCAAATTCGTTAAGTCCGGCCAAAGTATTAAATGTTACTTTGGAAGAGGATACTAAGATAGCAAGAGTAACTGTATCAGAACAGCAGTTGTCACTGGCGATAGGGAAAGAAGGTCAAAATGCTAGACTTGCTGCTAGATTAACCGGATGGAAGATTGATATAAAAAGTCAAAAACAGAGCGATTCTGATTTTGATGAGGATGCGAGAGGGGATGAAAGTGCGACGTAAAAAAATACCCATGCGCATGTGCATTGGTTGTAAAGAAATGAAACCCAAAAAGGAATTGACCAGGATAGTTCGTACTACTGAAGGAAACATTGTAATAGATCCGACTGGAAAAAAATCTGGCAGAGGAGCATATATTTGCAAGAACGAGCAGTGCATCAAAACATCAATTAATGAAAACAGACTTTCAAAAGCCTTGGATTTTCAAGTGACAAAGGAAATGGCTCAAAAGCTACAAGAGGAGTTATTAAATTTATGAAATCTAATGATGTCCTTTGTTTGTTAGGCATTAGTCAAAGGGCCGGAAAGTTAATTTCAGGCCAAGACAGTGTCGAAAGGGCAGCTATGGCCAAAAAAGTTTTTCTGATTATCGTTTCTAATGATGCGTCACAAAACACTAAGAAAAAAATGGAAAGTCTGAGTATCAAAACAAATATTCCTATATATTACTGGGCCCAATCTGACGAATTGGGCAAAGCTATAGGTAAGGAGCAAAGAAAGGTTATTGGAATAACTGATAAAGGCATTGCAAAAAAAATTCAAAGATGCATTAATCTTTTAACGGGGGTGGGGGATATTGACGAGACTACGCGTGTATGAATTAGCTAAGCAAGCAGGAATATCAAGTAAAAAACTTATTTCTATTTTGGACGATTTGGATATCAAAATAAAAAATCACATGAGTACCATTGATGATGACACTGCAAAACTTGTCATGGACCTTATTGAGGAAGAAACTGGCAAGAGCAAAAAGAAACGCGAGAAAGTTCATGAAAGAGAAAAGGAAAAAATCGAAAAGAAGCCCGAAAAAACTATAGAGAAACAACAAAAGACAATAACGCTTCCTGACAAAATTAGTGTCAGGGATCTGGGTAATTATATGGAAATTGAGCCTGTCCGAATAATTAAAAAACTTATCGATTATGGTCTAATGGTCAATATTAATGCAGAAATTGATTTTGAATTGGCGAAAAAAATCGCTGGCGAATTTGGATTTGAGGTACTGAAAGAAAAAACTGATGATCAAAAGAATGTATTAATTGAAGAAGAGAATGATAATCCAGAAGACATGAAGTCCCGTCCCCCGGTAGTTACAGTAATGGGTCACGTAGATCACGGCAAGACTTCTTTGCTTGATGCTATAAGGAAAACCAATATTACTACACGAGAAGCCGGTGGGATAACTCAACATATAGGTGCGTCTGAAGTTGAAATTAACGGAAAGAAAATTGTATTTTTAGATACACCAGGTCATGAGGCTTTTACTACATTGCGCGCTAGAGGTGCAAAAGTAACTGATATAGCCATATTAGTGGTAGCGGCAGATGATGGTGTAATGCCTCAGACTGTAGAAGCTTTAAACCACGCTAAAGCAGCAGGAGTTCCAATAATTGTAGCGGTAAACAAAATTGACAAACCTACAGCTAACCCTGAACGAGTAAAACAGCAATTGGCGGAGTATGATTTGATCCCTGAGGAATGGGGCGGAGATACAATTTTTGTCAATGTGTCAGCAAAAACAGGGGCTGGAATAGATCAACTTTTAGAAATGATTATTTTAGTTGCTGAAATGGCCGAATTAAAGGCAAACTATAATTGTAAAGCCAGCGGTGTTATTATAGAAGCAAAGCTGGACAAGGGCCGCGGTCCTGTTGCTACTGTTTTAGTTCAGCGTGGAACTTTAAAAGTTGGCGATGATATAGTTGCTGGTGTTGCTTATGGGAGAGTAAGGGCACTTTTTAACTCTCGTGGCAAAAAGATAAAAGAAGCAGGGCCTTCTATTCCAGTAGAAGTAATCGGTTTGTCTGAAGTACCTATTGCAGGTGATATATTAAGGGCAGTTTCGAGTGAAAGAGAAGCTAAAGCTATTGCGGAAGAGCAAATAAATCGACAAAAAGAAGCCGAATTTGCAACGTCTAAGAAAATATCGTTAAATCAACTATATGAAAAACTTCAAAAAGGAGAGATGAAGGAGCTAAATGTAATTATAAAAGCAGATGTTCAGGGTTCTGTTGAAGCGCTCAAACAATCATTAGAAAAATGCTCTACCAATGAAATTGAGGTAAGGATAATTCATGGTGGTGTTGGTGCAATTTCTGAAAGTGATGTAATGCTTGCTTCAGCTTCAAATGCCATAATCGTCGGCTTTAATGTCAGACCAGATTCCAATGCAAAAAAATTAGCTGAAAAAGAGCAAATAGATATTAGAACATACAGGGTAATTTACGAGGTTGTAGATGACGTAAAATCAGCTATAATAGGAATGCTTGAGCCAGAGTATGAAGAAGTGGTTCTAGGCCGAGCTGAAGTAAGAGCCCTGTTTAAAGTTCCTAATGTTGGTGTTGTAGCTGGATGTTTTGTAACGGAAGGTAAAATAACCAGAAATTCTAATATTCGCGTAATACGTCAAGGCATTGTTGTTTATGAAGGAAGAATATCTTCCTTGAAACGCTTTAAAGATGATGTTAAAGAAGTTATGAGCGGGTATGAATGCGGTATTGGAATTGAAAAATTCAACGATATAAAGGAACAGGATGTGTTGGAAGCCTTCATAAATCAACCAGTTCAAAGGTAATCTTGTCTTGAGGTGAGTACAAGTGGAGTTTTCTAGAAATGAAAGAGTTGCTGAAGAAATAAAGAGAGTTGCCAGCGAAATAATCAACAATGATTTAAAAGACCCGCGCATTGAAGGCTTAGTAACTGTTACTAAAGTTGACGTTACAAAAGATCTTCGCCATGCCACAATATTTATAAGTTTCTATGGCGACAAAGCAAAAAAAGAGACTACCTATAAAGTTATACAAAATGCTAAAGGTTTCATAAGGTACGAACTAGCAAATAGACTTAGAATCAAATTTATCCCAGAAATATCATTTAAATTAGATGATTCTATTGAGTATGGCATCCGCATAAATAAGCTTTTAGAGGAACTTAAGCTGAATCAGGAAGAAGAAGGTTATTAACATGGATATTGCCGCTTTTTATGAATTGGTAGAAAAAAATCATAGCTTTATGATTGCTTCACATGTAGCTCCAGATGGGGATAGTATTGGTTCGGTCCTTGCACTGACTTTGGCACTTCTTAAACTTGGTAAAAAGGCAGTCCCGGTAATCAATGATAATATACCAAAAAAATACAGATTCTTGCCTGGAAGCAACTTCATTATCAAAGAAACTTCGGAAAAATATGATGTGCTTATAGCTCTAGATTGCGGAGATATTGAGAGATTGGGCTTTAATAGGCCACTAAAGGAATACGGTACAATAGTTGTCAACATTGACCATCATAAAAGCAACATTTATTTTGGCGATTTGAATTTAGTGGATAGCAGTGCATCTTCTGTAGGAGAGATAATATATCGATTATTAGATGGCAAAGTAGAAATTGATTTTGACATTGCGCTTAATATTTTTACGTCTATAATTACAGATACTGGTTCCATAAGATATTCTAATACAACACCTGCATCTTTAAAGATTTTGGCTAAACTAGTGGACAAAGGTGTAAGGCCGGATTATGTTAGTCGCCAAGTGTTTGAAAGACGGAGTCTGGCCTCTGTATTACTGCTAAAATCTGTTTTAAATACTCTCGAGTTTTCAGCTGATGGCAAAATTGCCAGCCTTTTCATTACTAAAGATATGCTGAAAGCTGCAGATGCTGATGAGGAAGACGCTGATGGGATAATCAATTACGCCCGTGAAATAGAAGGTGTTGAAGTAGCTGTACTTTTCAAAGAATATGAAGATGGGCTGACTAAAGTAGGTTTTAGGTCAAATGAATGGGTAGATGTCAGCATGCTGGCAGCCGAGTTTAACGGCGGCGGTCATCCGAGGGCTGCTGGATGCCAGATCAAACTTCCACTGGAAGAAACCAAGGAGATTGTTTTAAATGCAGTGAAACTTGCTATTTTGGAGGATACTGGTGAAAGGTGTAATTAATGTATTAAAACCTCCGGGAATGACGTCACATGACGTAGTAAATTTTTTAAGAAGGCTTTTTCAAATAAAAAAGATTGGTCACAGCGGCACATTGGATCCAGCAGCAGCAGGAGTTTTACCGGTTTTTATAGGAAAAGCCGCAAAAGCAATAGAATTTTTCATGGATGATGATAAAGAATATATTGCCGAAATGAGATTTGGGGTTACTACAGATACCGGCGATTTAGATGGAAACGTTACAAATATTAGCAAAGTCAATATTACCAAATCTCATTTGGAAGAAATACTAAAGCAATTCACAGGAGAAATTTCACAAGTGCCCCCAATGTACTCGGCGGTGCGCTATAAAGGAAAAAAACTGTACGAATTGGCCAGGAAAGGTATTGTCGTTGAACGAAAGCCGAGAAATGTTAAAATCTACTCGTTAGATTTAATCGACTATAGCCACGATACTGCTATTGTTAAAGTTGCCTGCTCAAAGGGTACATATATAAGAACTTTATGTGAAGATATTGGCAACATGCTTGGCTGTGGGGCATGTCTTTCTTGTTTAGTTAGGACAAGTTCAGGTCCTTTTAAAATAGAAAACTCATTTACTTTAGAGGAAATCCAAGATGCTGTTTTAAATGGTAAATTAGATGATGTATTATTGCCTGTAGATAGGTTTTTAGAGAAAATGCCTAAAGTAAATCTTGCAGTTGATAAAGAAGGTTTTTTTTCAAAAGGAAAAATGATAAATGGCGATTTTCAGTTTTTAAATGATATTGATACACTAGTTAGAGTTTATAACAATAAAGAGTTTTTAGGGATTGCTAAGGTAGTAAAAGACAAAGATAGTATCTTGCTACAGGTATTGAAATCTTTAAAATAATAGGATTGATGAAAGTATGAAAATTTACCGTGATTTATCGTCTATAATAATACCAAATGATACTGCCTGTGGTATAGGAAATTTTGACGGCGTTCACCTGGGTCATCAAAAATTAATTAAAACACTGCTGGAATGTTCGCAATCGAAAAATTTAGACTCTTTGATTTTTACATTTGATCCCCATCCTTCAAAAGTTTTATTCCCCAATAATGGTGTCAAACTTATTATGACACAAGACAAGAAGAGGAAAATAATTGAATCCTATGGCATAGATCATTTTGTCTTAGCGCCTTTTACTCAAGAATTTTCGAAAATGGATTATAAAGATTTTGTACATAAAATATTAATTGAAAAATGTCGTGCAAAAGTTGTTGTTATCGGATTTAATTATAAATTCGGATATAAAGGCCTTGGAACAGCAGAAAGTTTGAAGCAATTGTGTAGTGAAGCTGGAATTGATACCATAATAATTCCTCCTGTAACCCACAAAGGCAACATAGTAAGTAGCACATTTATTCGAAGTCTTTTGGAAAAAGGCGATGTTAGAAATGCTGCAAAATATATTGGACGCTATTTTACTGTTGAAGGCCGTGTAGAGCAAGGCAAACACTTAGGTAAAAGTTTAGGTTTTCCCACTGCAAATATCTATCCCGATACCGATCTGGTATTGCCCGCAAAGGGTGTCTATGCAGTATTAGTAACCTTCAATAATAAGATTTATAAAGGCGTGGCTAATTTAGGCACTAAACCTACTTTTAACGGTAATGATATTGTGCTGGAGATACATTTATTTGACTTTAGCGGTAATTTATATGGTCAAAAACTAGAAGTATCTTTTATTCAGAACCTGCGTTCAGAAATTAAATTTGATAAGCCTGAAGACTTAGTAAAGCAAGTTCAAAGGGATCTGCTTAATGCTAAAGAAATTTTAAAAGCAATATAAATTTACAATTTTATTTTGTTGTGATAAAATTAATTTTGATAAATGAACCAATTGCTCGGTTACTCGAAGCTCCGACGATTTACTGGGCAACTGGTGATTTAGTTAAGTCAAGGAGGTGAATGAAGTGGCATTGGCAAAAGAAGTTAAACAGTCAATCATAAATGAATATAAACTCCACGAGAATGATACAGGTTCTCCTGAGGTCCAAATTGCTATACTTACAGAAAAGATAAACCAACTAACGGAGCATTTGAAACAGCATAAAAAAGACTATCATTCTCGCAGGGGACTGCTTAAGATGGTTGGTAAAAGACGTGCGTTATTGAACTACTTAAAAGAAAAAAATTTAGATCGATACAAAGATCTCATCGAAAAACTGGAATTAAGGAAATAGAGCGGGGGTTCCCCGCTTAAATTTTATAACTTTTTTATTATATTTAGATATAGTTGATTTTGTAAACGACATGCCTGATTAAATTAAATCAACTATAAGAAGGAGGATTGTTTCTTGTTAGAATTTAAAACAGAAATAGCTGGTCGCAAATTGATTATAGAAACGGGCAAAGTTGCTCAGCAAGCTAACGGTTCTGTTGTAATTAGGTACGAAGATACTGTCTTGCTGGTTACAGCTACTGCATCGAAAGAGCCCCGTGAAGGTGTTGATTTTTTACCCTTAACCGTTGATTATGAAGAAAGGTTATATGCAGTAGGCAAGATTCCAGGTGGTTTTATTAAAAGAGAAGGAAAGCCTAGTGAAAAAGCTATTCTATCGGCAAGGGTTATAGACAGGCCTTTAAGACCTCTATTTCCAAAAGGTTTCCGAAATGATGTACAGGTTGTAGCTACTGTACTATCTGTAGACCAAGATAACACACCTGATGTGGTTGCTATCAACGGAGCCTCTTGTGCATTATGTATATCAGATATACCTTTTGAAGGGCCAGTAGGGGCAGTGTCAGTTGGTTTGATTGAGGGAGAATATGTTATAAATCCGACAGTAGCTCAAGCAGAGAAAAGTCGTTTACACCTGATTGTGGCCGGTACGAAAGAGGCAGTGCTCATGGTTGAAGCAGGTGCCGATGAAGTAACTGAAGAAGAAATGTTAAAAGCTATACTCTATGGTCATGAGGAGATTAAAAAGATTGTAGAGTTTCAGGAGGAAATAGTAAAACAAGTTGGCAAGGTTAAAATGGAAGTGCCGACAGAAGAGGTTAATCCAGAACTTGAAAAAGCTGTTAGAGAATATGCTACCGATAAAATTTTACAGGCAATCAAAGTTTATGAAAAACAAGAACGAGAGGCTTTAATCGATGAAATAAATAAATCCACCATAGAACATTTTCAGGAATTATATCCAGAAAGCGAAAAAGAGATATCAGATATTTTGTATAATATCTTAAAAGAAGAAGTTAGAAAAATGATCACTTATGAAGGTATCAGACCTGACGGCAGAACCCATGAGGAGATACGGCCAATTTCCTGTGAGGTTGGCGTTTTGCCGAGAACACATGGTTCTGGTTTATTTACCCGAGGTCAGACTCAGGTTCTTACAGTTGCAACCCTTGGAGCACTTGGAGATGTTCAGATTTTGGACGGCCTGGGTATTGAAGAGTCCAAGAGGTATATGCACCATTATAATTTTCCACCTTATAGTACAGGTGAAACCAAAGTTATTCGCGGGCCTGGAAGAAGGGAAATTGGTCATGGAGCGTTAGCGGAAAGGGCTCTTGAACCTATGATACCACCAGAGGAAGAATTTCCTTATACCATAAGGTTGGTTTCAGAAGTCTTAAGTTCTAATGGATCTACTTCTATGGCCAGTGTATGTGGTTCAACTTTAGCTTTAATGGACGCAGGTGTTCCCATAAAAGCTCCTGTCTCCGGTGTAGCTATGGGATTGATAAAACAAGATGATAAGGTCACAATATTAACTGACATACAGGGAATGGAAGACTTTTTAGGAGATATGGACTTTAAAGTAGCAGGAACTGCGAAAGGTATTACTGCGATTCAAATGGATATAAAAATAAAGGGTATAGATGAAGAAATATTAAGAAATGCTCTGCAGCGCGCAAGAGAAGCTCGATTGTTTATATTAGACAAGATGTTGGCTGTGATTTCCGAACCTCGAAAAGAATTATCCCCGTATGCACCAAGAATCTTTACTGTAACTGTAGATCCAGATAAAATTCGCGATATAATAGGGCCCGGAGGCAAAACTATAAACAAGATAATTGCAGAAACTAATACAAAGATTGATATTGAAGACGATGGAAAAATTTATATAGCGGCTCCAGATGAGAAATTAGGCAAAAAGGCTATGGAAATAATACAAAAACTTACTCAAGATGTGGAAGTTGGGCAAATATATCTTGGAAAAATATCTAGAACCACTAATTTTGGTGCTTTTGCTGAAATACTGCCGGGAAAGGAAGGCTTAATTCACATTTCAAAGCTGTCTAAAGAGAAGGTAAAAAGGGTAGAAGATGTGGTTAAAGTCGGTGATGAAATACTTGTCAAAGTAACTGACATAGATAAACAAGGCAGGATCAATTTATCTCACAAAGATGCCATTGGCGATGTAGAAGTGAAAAAACACGTACAGGCATAAACCGGATATCGGTTTATGTTTTTTATTGTCATAAAATATTTCTTCACTAATATATTTATTAAAGAACAAAAAAGGAAGGGATATTTTATGGCATTTTATACTTTTAAAGTATCTAAAAAAATTGTAAGTTTAGCTCTATTCTTAGTTATCGTAGTGACGTGGGTTTTCTTAACACCGTCAAATTACGATGTTCAAGTTTTTGGACAGTATAAACCTATTTACGAAGGCAGCAAGGATAAAAAAATAATGGCTTTTACATGCAATGTAGCATGGGGTAACGAATACATACCGCCGCTTTTAGAGATTTTTAAAGAAAAGAATGTAAAAGCCACGTTCTTTATTGAAGGCAGATGGGCAGAAAAATATCCTGATTTATTAAAGCTGATTTATGACAACGGGCACGAAATAGGAAACCACGGGTATAGCCATGCCCATCACGCACAGCTTTCCTATGAACAAAATTTAAATGAGATCAAAAAAGCCGAACAAGTAATTGAAGACATCTTAGGAGTAAAAACAACCCTTTTTGCACCTCCATATGGTGAATTTTCAGAACAAACTGTCAAAGCTGCTAATTCCATGAATTATCGCCTTATTATGTGGACTATAGATACAATTGATTGGAAAAAACCCGGTGTAGATTATATTGTTAATAAAGTTTTAGACAATAAAGGTAATGGGAAAATTGTACTCATGCACCCTACAGAAGATACGGTCAAAGCTATGCCAACTATTATAGACAATTTGCATCGTGAGGGATTTAAGATAACAACGGTCGGTGAATTGCTGGCAGAATGAAAAAAGTTGAAAACAAACTATCTTTCATGTATACTTTATTTAAGCAAAAAATAGAAGGGTAATTGATTATGATAAATCATACTTGCTGGCTTGATGTAGATTTAGATATAATATCGGATAATATAAAAAACATAAAAAAATATTTAGGCTCTACTAAGTTATTGGCAGTTGTCAAAGCAAATGCTTACGGACACGGATTGTATCCTGTAGCTTGTTCTGCCGTTGAAAGTGGAGCTGATTATTTAGGGGTTGCCTCTTTAGAAGAAGGTATTTTTTTGCGGCAAAAAGGGATAAGCCAACCGATATTGGTTTTTAATACAATATTGCCTGAACAAGCAGATGATGTATTAAATTACGATCTTACAGCCACTGTTTGTTCCTTTGATGTTGTACAAGCTTTAGAGGAGGCTGCTGCAAGACAGAACAAAAAGGCTATAGTTCATGTAAAAGTTGATACAGGTTTTGGCAGGTTTGGAGTGTTACCTGAACATGCTTTTGAAATGATTCGGGTTATTAATTTAAACTTTAAAAATCTTTATATAGAAGGTCTATACACACATTTTTCTATGGCGGGCAATGAAAAGATTACTCGTCATCAGTTTAATATATTTTCATCTCTTATAAAAACACTTAAAGAACAGGGCTATGAAATCCCTTTAAAGCATGTTTGCAACAGCATAGCTGCTTTAAATTACCCGGATATGCACTTGGATATGGTTCGAATTGGCAATCTGATCTATGGTCTAGTGCCATCAAAAGACCTAAAAATAAGTAATCCTTCAAAGATATGTTCAAGAGTAATCTTTGTAAAAAACCTTCCTAAAGGTCATTATGTTGGTTATGGCAACAAATATAAAACAAAGCGGCCTACTACCATAGCTATAGTTCCTTTTGGGTATTATGACGGCCTTGAAGTTTATGTATCTCAACCCAATGGTATTTTGGATGCTATTAAAAACTTTATTAAACAGCTCTTAGCAAATATAGGGGTAAATGGTTTAGGTAGGAAGGTTAAAATAAATGGCGTAACATGTAATATATTAGGCAAAATCAGCATGCAGAATTGTATTGTGGATGTTACAGACATAAAAGATAACATATTTGTTGGAGATATTGCAGAACTCAATGCTAGACGTGTGAATTTGTCTAATAGTATTGCCAGAATTTATCATAGGGCTGGTCAGGTTTTCTTAGAAAATGATATTATTTTTGCTGAAAATAGTTTTGATTTATCGCCTGAACCAGGTCGAAGGAGAGAAACATCAATTGGATAGGTGTATTAAAATTTTTGTATCTAAAGTAAGTGGTGCTGAAGATATTCCGCTCCCTCAGTATATGACTGAAGGAGCTTCAGGAATGGATTTAGCTGCTAATATAGCAGAGAATATTTACCTAGAACCCGGAGAATTTAAAGTAATACCTTGTGGCATTCAACTTGAACTTCCCAGGGGCTTTGAAGCCCAAGTTAGGCCAAGAAGTGGTCTTGCGGCAAAGTATGGCGTTACAGTCCTTAATAGTCCCGGAACTATCGACTCTGACTATAGAGGGGAAATTAAGGTTATCTTAATTAATCATGGCAAGGAAAAATTTGAGATAAAGAGAGGTGACAGAATAGCTCAGCTGGTAATTTCTAAAGTTGAACAGGTAGAAATAGTCCAAAATAGTCATTTGGGTAAAACCACTAGAGGAGAAGGCGGTTTTGGTCACACGGGAGTTTAATATCGTTGCATTTTTTTGCCTCCTAAGTCATAAAATATATGGGAGGTAAAAATATGCGATTAAGTGAATTGTGCGGAAAAGAAATAATAAATCTTTTTAATGGAGAGAGACTCGGCGTAATTAGCAATTCTGATTTAATTTTTGATGAGTCTTCTGGAAAGATTATATCTTTGTTAATACCAAAAAAAAGAACTCCTTTTTTTGTTTTCGGTGAAAGAGCTAAAGCTGAAGTTGCTTGGAGTGCTATAAAGAAAATCGGGCCGGACATTATTATTATAGATATGGAAGATTATAGTCACAAAAAACATAATGACTTTATAAGGGGCAAAAATTTTACTTGAGATGTCGGAGGTGTTTTTTTATTGTCGAAAAACGGACAAAATAAATTGCTCATCATTCCATTGGGTGGAATGGGTGAAATAGGCAAAAATATGACGGTTATTCAGTACGGAAAAGAAATACTGCTTATTGACTCAGGTTTGATGTTTCCTGAGGAAGATATGTTGGGAATAGATGTGGTGATTCCGGATATAACATACCTTATAGAAAATAAGGAAAATATAAAAGGGATCCTTTTAACTCATGGCCACGAAGATCATATCGGAGCACTTCCATATGTACTTCAGCAGATAAATGCTCCACTATATGGTACTAAATTAACTTTAGGTCTAGTAGAAGTTAAGTTAAGAGAAGCCAAGCTAAAAAAGAACATACCCATGAATGTAATAAAACCACCTGCTACTGTTAATATCGGGAGCTTTACCGTTGATTTTATTAGAGTAAACCACAGCATACCTGATTCAGTAGGCTTTGCAATTCATACACCTGTTGGCATAGTATGTCATACAGGAGACTTTAAATTGGATCAGACTCCTGTTAACGGTGAAAAAGCTGACCTTCACAAATTTGCAGAATTAGGGTCGAAAGGTGTTCTTGTGCTATTATCTGATAGCACTAATGCAGAGCGTGAAGGTTATACAATGTCTGAAAAGGTAGTTGGAAAAACTATTGAAGATATTTTTAAATCCATTACGGGTCGTATTATAGTAGCTACTTTTGCATCAAATATACACCGCATCCAGCAAATATTTGATGCTGCCAATAGAAATGGCAGAAAGGTTACGGTAATAGGGAGGAGCATGGTTAATGTTGTCAATATTGCTCTCGAACTAGGTTATTTAACCATACCAAAATCTTTGCTAGTGGATCCAGATGAGATAAACCGCTTGCCCAAGGAAAAAGTAGTGATAATTACTACTGGCAGTCAGGGCGAGCCTATGTCTGCCTTGACTCGAATGGCTATGTCTGAACATAAAAAAGTGGAGATTATGCCGGGAGACACGGTGTTGATTTCTGCAAGTCCCATCCCTGGCAATGAAAAATTTGTAGCAAGAACTATAGATCATTTGTTTAAACGAGGAGCCAATGTCATCTACGAGGCCATTTCTGGTGTTCACGTTTCTGGTCATGCCAGCCAAGAGGAATTAAAGCTCATGCTCAATCTCGTAAGGCCGAAATTTTTTATTCCAGTCCATGGAGAGTACAGACATCTTATACACCACTCACAGCTAGCAATGGAAGTAGGTATTCCGGAAGAAAACATCTTCATTGCGGAAAACGGAAGAATCTTGGAGTTTACTAAAAATTCCGGCAGAATGACCGGAAAGGTTACTGCAGGAAAAGTGCTTGTTGACGGCTTGGGTGTAGGTGATGTAGGTAATATAGTTCTCCGTGACCGTAAACAACTTTCGCAAGATGGCATTCTAATTGTTGTGGTAACAATAGATAAGGAAACTACTGAAGTTGTAGCAGGACCTGATATAATCTCAAGAGGTTTTGTGTATGTAAGGGAATCTGAAGAGCTGATGGAACGGGCCCGCGAAAAAGTAAAACAGGCACTAAGTAAATGCCAACAAGAGGATATAAGAGAATGGTCAGCTATAAAATCCCAGGTGAGAGAGCATTTAGGTAAGTATCTATTTGAACTGACCCATAGAAGGCCTATGATATTACCAATCATTATGGAAGTATGACATTATTGTCATACTTTTTTTCTTGAATATTTATCAAAAAACATCAAAGAATAAAAATAAACCCTATGGAAGGATGATCTAATGACACAAAACGAAGGGCAGAATATTCAAACACAAATGGATATGACTACATCTACGCTACAGCAATTGGGCCAGCTAGATTTGCCCAAAGCAGAAAGTAATTTTCATTCAATTACTATAGTTGGGCAAATCGAAGGCCATTTAGTATTACCGCCGCAAAATAAAACTACCAAATACGAACATATTATTCCACAATTAGTAGCTATAGAGCAAAACCCCAATATTAAAGGATTACTAATCATATTAAATACTGTAGGAGGTGATGTGGAAGCTGGTCTTGCCATTGCTGAAATGATTGTTAGCATGACAAAGCCTACTGTATCCCTAGTGCTAGGAGGAGGTCACAGTATAGGGGTTCCCATAGCTGTAGCTAGCGACTATTCGTTTATTGCTGAAACAGCAACAATGACTATTCACCCTATTAGACTTACAGGTCTTGTAATAGGTGTGCCACAGACGTATGAATATCTGGATAAAATGCAAGATAGAGTTATTAATTTTGTCATAAAACATTCCAACATTGACGAAAGAACTTTTAGAGAATTAATGTTTAGCACCGGCAACCTTGCAAGAGATATAGGAACTGTGTTGGTTGGGAAAGATGCAGTGGCATGTGGCTTAATTGATGAAGTTGGTGGAATAGGACAAGCCGTAAAGAAACTAGAAGAATTGATAAACAACAGATAAGGTGATTTTATTGGTACTATACACATCAATGCCAATAGAATTGGTAATGGAAGGAATAGATAGGAAATATGAATTTAAGGAAGTAGAAATTGAAGGAGTAAAACTAATTATCGAACCTATAGGTATAAACCAAGGGAAGATAGTTAAGCTTCTAAGCACCAATCCTCAAGATTTTTTGAACCCAAATTTTTCACCGGGTAAAATAATAAATTTTTCTGCAAATTAGGCCTTAAGGCCTTTTTTTATTGGTTATTAAAGGATTTTAACAATATATGGAGAATAAATTTATTGAGGTGTAGGAAATGGGAAAATCAAATGACAGCATAAAAAACGATATCAGCTGGGAAATTAGAGGTCTTCTCGCTATTAGCTTTGGTATCATTGGAATATTTTCTATTTATACAAATGCAGTAGGAGTAATAGGGAAATTTATAAGCCGAAATTTAAAAGGTTTTTCGGGACAAGCGGCGGTATTAATACCGATAGTAATAATTGTGCTCGGCATATACTGTCTCTATTACAAAAGAAAGCCAACTTTTTCTGCGAGAATGGCAGGTGTCATAATTACTTTCACAGTAATTGTATTTTTATTTCATTTACATACGCATTCTACTTTACTTGATATGAGCTTTATAGATAGATTAAGAAAAAGTGCCGACTTAGGTGCCCAAGGACATGGCGGTGGAATTTTTGGTGAAGTCGGTTTGTCGCTTTTAATCAGTATTTTCGGCACTACTGGTTCTACTATAATGATAAGTACTTTTTTTATTATTGGCTTAATCCTATCTACTGGCAAATCAATAACAACCATACTAAAAAAAATTAAATTACCTGCTAAGGACAAAAATATTACAATAAATTCACCAAAAGCGAACGAGAAGATCAAAGTTGTAAACAACATCTCTATAGACAGTTCCTCTTCAGATAATGAAATAATAACAAAAAGCGCTGTAAGTTCGTCAGAAAAAGAAGAGATACAAAAGACAGAGCACGTTAAAGAAGCAAAAGACGATGATGTAATTATTATCAATAATCAAGTTGATGAAAAAGAATATAAGTTTCCGCCTATATCTTTACTTCGAAAAAATCCGGTTAAAGAAAACAGTTTTAGTGAAAAAGAGTTATTAAATAGCGCCCGTGTTCTTGAAAATACTTTGAAAAGTTTTGGTTTGCAGGCAAAAGTTATTCAGGTAAATTGCGGTCCAACCATTACCAGGTTTGAAATACAGCCATCACCTGGAATTAAGGTAAGCAGAATTGTTAACTTAGCAGATGATATTGCCCTTAGTTTGGCCACGACTGATATAAGAATTGAAGCTCCAATTCCCGGCAAATCTGCAGTAGGTATTGAAGTGCCTAACAAAACCAAGTCTTTGGTGGTCCTGAGGGAAGTATTGGAATCAGCAGAGTTTAGCAAATCATCATCTAAGTTGACTGTAGCTTTGGGTAAGGATATTAGTGGAAAACCGATGGTTGCTGATCTTTCAGAAATGCCACATCTTTTAATTGCTGGTGCCACAGGATCGGGAAAAAGTGTTTGTATAAATACTATTATTTCAAGTATTTTGTACAAAGCACAGCCGAATGAAGTAAAGTTAATGATGATAGACCCAAAAGTTGTGGAACTTGCTGTATATGATGGTATTCCCCATCTGATAACACCTGTAGTCACCGATGCCAAAAAAGCTGCTGCAGCTTTAAATTGGATGGTTGCTGAAATGGAGAGAAGGTATCAAACATTTGCAGAGGAAGGCGTTCGGGATATAACCAGGTATAATGAAGTAAATTCAGATAACCCCATGCCCAAAATATTAGTTATAATAGATGAATTGGCGGATTTAATGATGGTTTCTCCCAGGGAAATTGAGGACAGCATATGCAGACTTGCCCAGATGGCACGAGCTGCAGGCATACACTTAGTAGTGGCCACACAAAGGCCTTCAGTAGATGTCATAACAGGTCTTATAAAAGCCAATATTCCCTCTAGAATTTCTTTTGCTGTTTCATCTCAAGTAGATTCTAGAACCATTTTGGATATGTCTGGTGCTGAAAAACTACTGGGCAAAGGGGATATGCTTTTCTTCCCCGTAGGAGCTTCGAAACCTATTCGAATTCAAGGAGCATATATATCTGAAGAAGAAGTGGAAAAGCTTGTGGATTACTGTAAAAAACAAAGTCAACCTGTATACGAAAAGAACCTTTCGGACTTTGAAGAAGTTGTAGTGGACAATGCCAATGAAGAGACGGATGAATTGTTTGATGAAGCAGTAAAAATAGTATTGGACAGCGGCCAAGCTTCCATTTCTATGCTTCAGCGGCGGCTGAGAATAGGATATGCTAGAGCGGCAAGGCTTATAGATGAAATGGAGCAACGGGGTATCGTTGGCAGTTATGAAGGTACTAAACCTAGAGAAGTACTGATTACTAAAGAACACTATGAAAAATACTTTAAAAATTTGGGTGAATGAAAGACTTACGGTAATATTTTGAAGTTAATTTGGAAATATAAGGACAGGGGGTGGGAATATTGAGCTTTGACATTGAGGACATAAAGAATTTTGCTCAGTTTGGCCAGTATCTAAAGAATTCCAGAGAACAACAACATATTTCTATTGAGCAAATACATAAGGAGACTAAAATCCGCACGAAATATTTAGCTGCTATGGAAAACGGTGATTTTTCTTCAATACCCGGGGGCGATGTTTACGTAAAAGGCTTTTTGAAAAACTATGCTAAGTGCGTTGGCTTGGAACCTTCTTCTATTATAGAATTATACAAAAAGTTGAGAGGTGATCCAAAAGAAGAAGAAAGCCCAGTAAAGCCTACAGAAGAGACAATATCTCAATTAGATGTTATTTTAAATAATGTAAGTAGTTTTGTAAGGCAAAACTACAGAAAAATTGGTGTTACTATTATAGCTACATCTTTTGTCATAGTGCTGGGAATATCACTAAAAGTTTTTGTAGGAAAAAACATTTCGGAAAATCAAGCGCCACCGCCTAAAGTTCCGACAATACAAACTCAGATTCAGAATGAGGCAGAAAAAAAAGTAGAAGAACCGAAAAATGAACCAGATCTTATAACACAAAAAAATAAAGAAGTAATGGTAGAGTTAGTTGAAGATACCAGTCAAAATACCATTTATGCAATCGATGCTGAATACATTGAAGTTACCATGAGCAATGTTACGGACCGATGCTGGATTCAGGTCCTTAAGGACGGCGAATGGGAATTCGAAGGGATATTAAATTCGGGCGACTCAAAAACCTGGAAGGCAAACGATAGTATTAATATAAGAATAGGCAATCCGGCTGTTATAAATTTAGTAGTAAATGGCGAGGACTTAGGCAAGCCTGGTGGAATAGCTAGAGATTTTATTTTTAAACGAAGAGCCTCTAGTTTTTAAAATTTGTGACCAACTTATTTACATACTCAAATAAAATAGGTATACTAAAAAAGGTACAAAATATTTAGCTATCGGAGGAGCAAATTGTCAGCAACAATTGGTTTTATATCTTTAGGGTGTGATAAAAATCTCGTAGATTCGGAATTTATGCTTGGGATCCTCAAAAAGCACAATTATACAATTACCAACAATAAAGAAGAGGCAGATATAATCATAATCAACACATGTGGGTTTATAAATGATGCCAAGCAAGAGTCCATAGATACCATTTTAGAGATGGCACAACTTAAAAAAACTGGCAGATTAAAACTGCTAATTGCCACAGGATGCCTTTCTCAACGTTACAAAGAAGAACTGCTTGAAGAAATACCTGAACTTGACGCAGTTATCGGCACTGGTGATTTTAACAAGATACATGAAGTAATAAAACAGCTTGATTCCAACCGAGTAAATCTTACCGATAATGAGAGTTTTGTAGATTATGATATTGAAAACCGGGTAAGGGTCTATCCTTATATTTCTTTTGTAAAAATTGCAGAAGGATGCGATAATTGCTGCTCATACTGTGCAATTCCGCAAATAAAAGGAACTTATAAAAGTAGAAAAATTTCAGAAATAAAACGGGAAGTTGAGCTTCTCGTTACTGATGGGGTTAAAGAAATTAATTTAGTTGCTCAGGACACTACAAACTATGGAGCAGATATTTACGGCAAACCTTCCCTTTCTAAACTATTAGAAGAGCTTGTAAAAATAAACGGAGATTTTATAATCAGGATTTTATATGCTTATCCCACCAATATTAACCAAGAACTGTTGGATGTGATGAAAAGCAACTCTAAAATTGCAAAATACCTTGACATACCACTGCAACACATCAATGACAGACTTTTAAAACTTATGGGCAGACCTACAAGTAGCGAATATATAATGAAACTTATAGACAATATAAGAAATCAACTGCCCGAAATAACTTTAAGAACTACATTTATAGTTGGATTTCCCACTGAAACGGAAGCAGAATACCGTCAGCTTTTAGATTTTATTAAACTGTATAAATTCGACAAAGTGGGAGCATTTCAATATTCCAAAGAAGAGGGAACTTTGGCTGCGTCATTAAAGCCGCAAATACCAAGCAAAATTAAACATAAAAGATATGTCGAGTTGATGAAGGTACAGCAATCAATATCAAAGGTAAAAAATCAGAGATTTGAGGGCAAAGTATTAAAGGTCTTAGTTGAGAAATATGATAATGATAACAATATATACATTGGACGTTCGGAGAATGATGCACCTTTTGTTGATGGTGTAGTAAAAATAATAAATGCCAACTGTGAATTAGGGAAATTTTACCCGGTCAAAATTCTAAAGGCCTACGAATATGATTTGGTAGGCGAACTTATTAATTAGATATTTGATAAAACTTGAAGGCATTGAAAAAAATGCCTTTTTTCTTTTTAAGACAACCCTCAATAGGTATGCTATAATATTATTATGCATCTAGTGTGAGGTGAATAGACTTTTGAATTTAGATAAAAGCAAGATACTCCGCATATTAACAATTTCAGCTATTTTTTTAATTTTGATGTTGGCTTTTCAATGGTATCTTGGTAAAAATGTAAAAGTCAAAGCGCTGGAAAGCGTACTGATTGAACACAAAAATGTAGAGAATGTAAAAATTACTGAAGAAAGGCAAAAATTCATAATTTACCTGACCTTTGACAATATAGACAATTTTATGCAGATATACAAAGATCTATATGATTCCCTGGAACAACGACTTAAAGGGCAGTCTTTCGAGTTGAAAATTGTTAACAAAGCCAATTCGGAGTTGGAAGATATATATTATAACAAGGTGCAGTATATTATTTATGAAGCTTTAAAAACCGGTGAGTTTACAAAAATGAGAGCGAGACTTGATGAATTAGAAAAAACAGTCACCGAAAATTCAACATCAGGTCTATTAAAGATTCAAGTATTTCTGGATTCTGAAAAGCTTTATTTGGACATGCAACTAGACGATGTTCATTATTTTACGGTTATTGACCAAGAAATGTAATACATGCAGGAGGGGAGAGACCATTGTTATTTGAAATAGTGATAGGGTTTGCAGTAGCCCTTTTAGTATATCTTGCTTTAATTGGAATAAATGTTTTGCCTGTTATTATCATGATAGGGTGCGCATATATGATGTACAGTATTATGTATAAGAGTACTCTAGTAAAAAGTCCGCAAAAGGTTATAACAAGTACTCAAGGCATAACTTTTGATCAAATTGGTGGTCAGGAAGTTGCTAAAAAGGAGCTCTTGGAAGCATTAGATTTTATTAAGAACTTTGATGAGGCAAAAAAAATGGGGATAAGACCACTTAAAGGAATATTGCTGACTGGTGCCCCTGGTACAGGCAAAACCCTTATGGCAAAGGCTGCAACTTCATATATAGATTCGGTATTTGTTTCTGCTTCAGGCAGTGAGTTTATTGAGATGTATGCCGGAGTTGGAGCACAGAGGATAAGGCAATTATTTGATACAGCCCGTACAATGGCAAGAAAAGCATCAAAAAAACACAGCGTAATTTTCATAGATGAAATTGAGGTTATAGCAGGAGTTCGAGGAAGGCATAGCAGCCATTTAGAATATGATCAAACATTAAACCAATTGTTGGTTGAGATGGACGGCATTTCGTCATCTGATGATGTAAATATTCTCGTTATAGCTGCTACAAATAGACCAGATATAATTGATTCGGCCCTGCTAAGACCTGGTAGATTTGATCGCATTGTAAAAGTGGATCTTCCAGATAAGGAAGGGCGATTGGAAATCTTAAAACTACACACCAAAAATAAACCACTTGCAGATGATGTAGATCTAGAGCAGATAGCCAAAGAAACCTTTGGTTTTTCAGGAGCTCACCTGGAAAATCTTTGCAACGAAGCTGCTATTTTTGCCATGCGAGAAAATAAAAATAAAATTTGCCAAAAGAATTTTTTAGAGGCAATTGATAAAGTCATCATGGGTGAAAAGCTTAATAGAAAACCCAGCGACGAAGAGCGCAAGCGCATTGCAATTCATGAAGCTGGCCATGCTCTGGTAAGTGAGCATTTTAATCCAAATTCTGTTTCTACAATAACGATTACATCGAGAGGCCAGGCTCTTGGATATGTAAGACAAATTCCGGAAGACGACATCTATCTCTATACAAAGCAATACTTACAATCTCAAATAGCTATAGCTTTGGCCGGCGCAGTGGCGGAAGAAATACTACTCGGAGATAGCAGTACAGGAGCCTCCAATGATTTTGAGCAAGCTACGAATTTAGCAAGAAAGATGATATTTTCAGGAATGTCTGTATTGAATGTGGTGGATAAAGATTCTTTACCATCAGAAAAACTCCACGAAGTGATTTCGGATATATTATCAGAGCAAAAGTCAGCAGTAAAGAAGTTGCTAGAAGAAAAACGGGATACTTTAGTATTAGTCGTTGATTATCTGATGGAAAACGAAAGAATAGACGGAGACAAACTTAGGGAATTGTTATATAAATCAAGAGCTGCATAAACGTTTCTATAATGCTTTCTCTCAATTGAATTAAAAAAAGGATATTTGATAAAAAAAACGAATAATGTATTTAGCAATTTTTATCATTGTTTAATCAGAAGGTGATTGGATTTGAAAGCTGAAATTATAGCTGTAGGTACAGAACTGCTCTTAGGGCAAATAGCTAATACAAACGCCCAAATCATATCAAATGCGTTACAGGAAATTGGGATTGATGTTTACTTTCATACTTGTGTGGGCGACAATCAAGAACGGTTGCAGAGTGTTTTGGAAACAGGGCTTAGGCGTTCCGATATTATTGTTTTAACGGGAGGTTTAGGCCCCACCAAGGATGATTTAACTAAGGAAACTGTTGCCGCCTGTCTAAACCTTTCGCTGAAACTAGATAAATACTCTTTGGATAAAATCAAGAGTTATTTTGCCAAAAGAGGAAGGCCCTTTACTGAAAATAATTACAAACAGGCCCTGGTTCCCGAAGGTGCTATAGCTATTGAAAACAAAAAGGGAACAGCTCCTGGAATACTCTTAAATAAAGACGGTAAAATAATTATTATGCTGCCGGGACCTCCCAGGGAAATGGAACCGATGCTTAGAGATGAGGTTATACCTTATCTTTCAAAAATGAACAGCAGCACCATATTCTCAAAAGTTTTGAAGTTCTATGGCATTGGTGAATCGGCCCTAGAGGAAAAACTAGAGGATTTAATATCTAAACAAACAAATCCCACAATTGCTCCCTTGGCAAAAATGGGAGAAGTCACCATAAGGCTTACTGCTAAGGCTGAGAATCGCATGGCAGCTGAAAAAATAATAAAACCTGTTGAGGACGAGATTATTAAAAGAGTAGGAAAGTTTTTATATGGCTATGATGATGATTCTGTAGAAGACATAGTTGCCAGGTTATTAGCTAAATTTAACAAAACCATCGCCATAGCGGAATCCTGTACAGGAGGGTTAATGGCCCATAAGCTTACCAATATTCCTGGAATATCGCGTTTTTTTGAAAGGGGCGTAGTTTCTTACAGCAATCGTTCAAAGGAAGATTTATTAAATGTAAATCCTGATACACTGGAAAAATTCGGTGCTGTTAGCGAAGAAACTGCCAAAGAAATGGCTCAGGGTATAAGAATTTCTTCTGGCACTGATATCGGTGTATCAATAACAGGTATAGCCGGACCAGATGGTGGAACCCCTACAAAACCCGTTGGTTTAGTATATATCGGCTATTCAGATTCTAATATATGCTTTGCCGAAAAACACATTTTTATAGGTGAAAGAGCAGATATCAAAGAACAATCCGTAAATAGCGCTTTTCATCTGGTGAGAAAAATGATACAAGATTTGGGTGATTAAATGAATTGGAAAAGAGCCTTTGTTATTTTTATCTGTGCCATTTTAAGTACACTAGTATTTATTCATACTTTTGCTGGTGTCATGTTAAATCTAGAGGGCGTAGAACTTTCTTTAAGCTTAGAATTGGCACAAAAAGGCTCGACTACCATACATTTACCACCCATAGGCGTTCTAAAAGCTTACACACATAGTGCTCCAATTAGCTTAAATATTACTTTACACAACATAGATTTAGACTTACTAAAAATCGTCATAGAGAGTATAAATGATAAATACCAGTTAATTTCTATAGTAAAGGAAGATGTGCAAAAGGCCATTAAACTTCTAGTCATTAAAACACTGATATTGAGTGTCGTTGGAAGTATCTTTGTAGCATTGATCTTCAGACTTACAAAAAGAGAATTTATAAGTTATTCAGTTGTCAGTTTATTACTTGTTGTCGTTTTATTAAGCTGGACTTTTTTTTCTTATGATATTGCTGCCTTCGATAAACCTGAGTACTTTGGCACATTAAAAGCAGCGCCGTGGCTTATAGATATTTGGAATAAAGGAATTTCCCAAATAAATGAATTGGGCGAGCAGTTAAAAAACATGTCTGATGGTATTTCAATGGTCTTTTCACGACTGGATAATCTAGCTTCTACTGAAGAATCAATGGTTAGGGTCCTTCATGTCAGTGATATTCACAATAATCCCGCTGCTTTTGATTTTATGGAGCAGATAGTTCAAAATTTTAGCGTTGATTTTGTTATTGATACAGGAGATTTCACCGATTATGGCACAATTTTAGAAGATATGGTCATAAAAAATTTGTCAAAGCTTCCAGTTGATTATATTTTTGTAGCCGGTAATCACGATTCACCTAATACTGTGGAAATGCTGTCGGCAATAGAAAATGTTACCATATTGGATTGCGAAATGATTAATGTAAAAGGCATAAATATTTTAGGTTTTTCCGATGTAAGTTCAAAGGCGTTAAGGATTGATTCTTCTGATGAAGTTGATAATTTAAAGCTTAATTTGACAATTCGCGATAAATTAAGAACCTTAAGCGAAATGCCAGATATTTTAGCGGTTCATGATCCTGAAGCTACAGCAGGATTAACAGGTTTAGTTCCTATAATTTTAAACGGCCATGTTCATAAGGCTTCGTTAAAAGAAGAAAACGGTACTCTTATAATTAATGCCGGAACTACCGGTGCTGCTGGCATACGCGGCATCCAATCGAAAAATGACATTCCTTACTCTGCAATATTACTATATTTTAAGAATGATGAAGCTCTAAAAAAACCTCAGTTCTTTGCAGCAGACATAATCAAAATTTCAAATCTCAAAGCAGGTTTTCAGGTGGAAAGGATTTTCTTTGACCAGGAGGACCGAAAATGAGGTGTTTTATAGCAATAAATTTAGATTCATCTGTTAAAGCCGAAATTAAAGACTTCATATTGCAAAACCATTTAAATCAAAAATTTGAAGGCATAAAATGGGTAAGACCTGAAAATTTTCATATTACACTTGCCTTTTTAGGAGAAATTACAGATGAAGATATTTTATCCGTAAAAAACATGCTAGAGAGTGTAGCATCAAAACACGCATCTTTTCCCATAGAATTATCCGGAACAGGATTTTTTCCAAATATAAAAAATCCCAAGGTTTTTTGGTTAGGTATAAAAGAACAACCTATACTTTTGAAGCTGAAACAGGATATTGACAGAGGCCTTACTGAGTGTAATATACAATATGATAGAAAGCCTTTTTCGCCACATCTGACAATTGGTAGATTTAAGACTCCATTAATAATTAAGCCCGAAACTGTAAAAATTCAAGATTTTAAAGCTTCTTTTTTAGTAACGGAAATTTTTTTAATGAAAAGTGAATTATTTTCTGATGGTCCGGTTTATACAGAACTTTATAGTTTTAAACTCGGCTAATTTATATTATTTAAACGTTTAATTTACAAAAGAAGTTTGGAGGTTTTAAAAAAGATGACAGAAAAAAACAAAGCCTTAGAAACTGCTATTGCTCAAATTGAAAGGCAATTTGGCAAGGGTTCCATAATGAGGTTAGGGGATGCCGCGGCAAAATTTAATATTGAAGCCATCCCTACCGGTGCTTTGCCCTTAGATTTGGCATTGGGAATTGGAGGAGTTCCAAGAGGCAGGATAATAGAAATATATGGGCCAGAGTCTTCAGGAAAAACTACCGTTGCTCTACATATTATTGCTGAAGCACAAAAAATGGGAGGCACAGCAGCTTTTATTGATGCAGAACATGCCCTGGATCCCACTTATGCAAAAAATTTAGGAGTAGATACAGATAATTTGCTGATCTCTCAACCTGATACAGGTGAACAGGCATTGGAAATTGCAGAGGCACTGGTTAGAAGTGGTGCAGTAGATGTGATAGTAATTGACTCAGTAGCGGCTTTAGTTCCGAAAGCCGAAATAGATGGAGAAATGGGAGAACAACATGTTGGCTTACAGGCGAGACTCATGTCTCAAGCTTTAAGAAAGCTGGCAGGTGCTATTAGCAAATCAAGGACAGTAGCTATTTTTATAAATCAGCTCAGAGAAAAAGTTGGAATAATGTTTGGAACTCCTGAAACCACACCTGGGGGCAGAGCCTTGAAATTTTACGCTTCAGTGCGCTTAGAAGTCCGCAAAAGTGAAATTTTAAAACAAGGCGAGCAGATGTTAGGAAACAGGACTAAAGTTAAGGTAGTTAAAAACAAAGTAGCCCCACCTTTTAAACAGGCAGAATTCGATATAATTTATGGAGAAGGCATATCAAGAGAAGGGTGTGTACTGGATTTTGCCGTTGAGGAAGGTCTTATTCAAAAAAGCGGTGCTTGGTACTCTTACGGAAATGAAAGAATCGGTCAAGGCAGAGAAAATGCCAAGCAATTTTTAAGAGAACACCAGGATATACTAATGGATTTGGAGCGACAAATAAAACAAAAATATAATATCATTAAGTCTGAATCCGAAAGCACTACAGAATCAAAAGAAGGCGCATAAAATGCGAATGTTATTTTTTACAGACACCCATATTCGCGGCACAAATCCTCAAAACAGAAAAGATAATTTTGTAGATACAATATTTCGGAAATTAGAGGAAGTTTTTGATATTGCTAAGGAAAATGATGTAGACATTTTGATCCACGGTGGGGACATTTTTGACAGACCCGATATTGCCCCTTCTTTAGTTAGAGATTTTATAGTATTAATAGACAGGTACTCGCTGCCTATTTATGCTGTCGCGGGAAATCACGATATGTTCGGCCAGAATCCGGTTACTCTAAATAGGACAATGCTTGGCCTGTTAGATGGTGCCGGTATAATAAGATTACTTAGTCCAGGAGAAAAGCTATATTTTAAAGATGGTAATAAAAAAATACAGCTGACCGGTCAGCACTATTTCTACGGTTTAGATGTGGATAGTGGTAAGCAAAGTTATATTGTAAAAAAGGATAAAGATGTAGATGTTGCTGTACATATAGTTCACGGAATGCTTTTGGAAAAGCCTTTTTTTGAGGGGATGGCTTATACGCTAATAGAAGATATACTGGATACTGAAGCTGATATTACTCTAAGTGGCCATTATCATTCAGGGTTTACTACAAAATGCATAGATAACAAATACTTTATCAATCCAGGGAGCTTAGTTAGAATCAACAACAGTTTAAATGAATTACTGAGAATGCCAAAAGTAGTATTGTTAGATTTACAAAATGAAATAAAAATACAGGAGCTCTACCTTAAAAGAGCACTCCCTGGCGAAGAAGTCTTAGATAGGACAAAAGTAGAAACTATGGCATTTAGAGAAAGAAAGCTTTCAGAGTTTATACAAAGTGTTAATTCTACCGGTAATTATGATACTTTTGACATTAATAACATTATAGAACAAATTTCTAAACAACAAAACTTAAAAGAAGAGGTAATTAAAGAAGCTTTAAAAAGAATAGGCCAAGCTCAAGAACTTTTGGGCAATGAAGATTGGCTTGAGGTGGGCTAATTTTGGGATTCATAAAAAGCCTTAAATTAATAAACTTTCAATCGCATAAAGAAACCCATATCAATTTCCATGAAGGTTTAACTGTAATATTAGGACAGACCGACCAAGGGAAAAGTGCTATTATCAGAGCTCTTAAATGGGTACTTTATAATGAACCTAGAGGCACAGATTTTATAACTGCTGGTTGCAAAAATTGTCGCGTTGAGCTCGAGATGAGAGATGGTTCTGTAATAATCCGTGAAAGGGACGGCCATCGTAATCGATATATATTAAAACAAAATGGTCAGGAACAAATTTTCGAAGGGTTTGGGAACACCGTACCCTTGGAAATAGTGAAAGTACACGGCATACCTAAAGTATACATAGACAGAGATGCTACATCAGCGGCAAACCTTGCAGAACAGCTGGAACCACCTTTTTTGATATCTGAAAGCGGAAGCAATAAGGCAAAGGCTTTAGGAAGGCTGGTGGGAATCCATATTATAGATGCTGCTCAAAGAATTACCTTAAAAGATTTGATGGATTACCAACAGCGATATAAATTACTGGAAAGAAATATATCACAATTGACCACTGAACTGGAGTCTTATAAAGACATTGACGAGATTGCAAAAAAAATTTCTCACCTAAATAACATTTTAGAAAAATTAAAGCAGAAAAGGAATATTTTATTAAAGCTAACTCAACTGAAAGAGGAATTTGAGCCAACCAATCGCGAGATAAACAAAAATCAGGATATATTGCTTAAACTGAATTTCATTGAAACTGCAGAACAAAATATGAAAGTCATCGATGGGCTATACAGTAAATATCAATACTTATGTCAAATAAAGAATAAACTTATGACAATTACGGATTCCATTGAAGCTGAACAGAAAGTTATAAACATGACACAAAATTTACCACCCGTAGAACGTCTTTATACAACCATATTGGAATTTAATCAGATGCAAAACAAATTAATTAAGATTAATTTAAGTTTAAAAGATATTGATAAAAATACACAACAAATTAAAAAAGTAATACAAAACACGGCAAATATCCACATGGCCCACAAGACCTTGCACGAAGCTGAAAAATTATTTGAAGTAGCTAAAAACTACATATCAAGTCGCAGCAAATGGGAATTAATAAACCATCAGTTAGAACTTCAAAAACAAGAAGTAGCTCTATATACCAAAATAGAAAAGTCCGAACTATATTTAAATCACCTGTTGCAGAAAATGACAACACTCTTATTTCTTCAAAAGACTAAAGAGTCAATTGCCACTGTTGATTCTTCTATTAGTAAAGGTAAGGCTTATCTACAAAACCTTGAGGAAAGTCTTACTGCAATGGCAAAAGAATATAGCCGGATACTTGAAAAATTTTCCATATGCCCTACATGTCTAAAGCCAATTGATAAGAATACAATACAGAAAATCGTTTCTGATATATTATATTGATCTTTTAAGAGGTGAAGATGATGGATCCAGAAAAAGAGATTCACCAGCTAAAAGAAAAAATTGATAAAGCCAAGGCTATGCGATATAAAGCTGAAGTTCGCCTGGAGGAATTACAAAAGCAACGACAAGCACTTCTAGATGAATTGAGTAAACTTAATGTGAAGCCCGAAGACCTGGATAGAGAGATTGAAAAAATCAGTAATGAAATCAACGACTTATTAAAAAAAGCAAAAGACTTACTTCCTGAGAATTTAGAGGGATAAATATGACTTTAGAATTTGATAAATCTATAGAGGAAATTGAAAAGTATACACAACAGTTAATGGTTGAATATGCCATGAAGAAAAACATTAAGGAAAAACTAGAAAAAGATTTAAATGCCAAGCAAAACGAACTTGAGGAAGTGGCAAATTTAATTGATGTACTGGAGCAGGTGAGATTACTACTTCAAAGAGCCTCCGAATATGCGCGGGAACAAATCAAACAACAAATAGAAATGTTGGTTACCCATTGTCTTCAGTTTGTCTTTGGGCCAAATCTAGAATTTGAAATTGAGTTAAGTGAAGTTCGTGGTAAAACCAATGCAGAGTTTTACGTTGTTTCCACATATGATGATGTAAAAATTAAAACCAAACCCCAGGATGCTAGAGGTGGCGGAGTCGTTGATGTAATATCGCTGGCTCTGAGAATTGCAGTTATACAAAGTACGGATTTATACAAGGATGGTCCACTTATTTTAGATGAACCAGCAAAACATGTCAGTAATGAATATATAAATAATGTTGCTCAATTTTTAAAACAGATTAGTGATGTGTTTCACCGCCAAATTATAATGGTAACTCATAACCAATACCTGAGCGAGATTGCCGACTTGGCCTATAAGGTTGAATTAAAAAACGGTATCAGTGAAGTAACTGAATTTGGTTTAGAATAAGCTATTGCCGTCAAGACCTTGTCTTACATACAATTAGGATACCTTTTCCTTGACATGGTTATTAAAAAAGTATAAAATTATAGTAGTACAGAAACTATGTTTTAGCTTAAGCCTGATGGTTCGGGGGCACGATAGTAAATTAAATTAGAGTATTCTCTATTTAATTAAAAAAACCGAGTTCCCCTCGGTTTTTATTGTTTTATCTACAGGAGGTGAAAAGTATCAACGGTGCAAACTTAATATTGAATTTAATAATCGGAACAATAGCTACAATCGCCGGATACCTTATCCGCAAATATATTGCTGAAGCTAAAATAAACTCGGCTGAGGAATCGGCAAGGAAAATTATAGAAGAAGCCGAAAACCAGGCCGAATCCATTAAAAGGGAATCCCTTATTGAGGCAAAAGAAGAGATCTTAAAGCTTAAGAATGAAGCTGAAAAAGAACAGCGCGAGAGAAGAAATGAACTGCAGCGCACTGAAAGAAGATTAATCCAGAAAGAAGAAGCTCTCGACAGAAAGTTGGATTCTATAGAAAAAAAAGAAGAAGCCATAGCAAAAAAACAAAGCGAAATAAATCAGCTTTACGAAAAAGTTAATGAATTATACTCCCAGCAATTATCAGAACTTGAGCGCATCGCAGGATTAACTACAGAGGAAGCTAAAGAGTTTTTACTAAATAGAATAAAAGATGAGATACGACATGATGCTGCTATAATGATTAAAGAAATTGAAAACCAAGCAAAGGAAGAAGCACAAAAAAGAGCAAGAGAAATTATCACATGCGCCATTCAAAAGTGTGCAGCTGACATTGTTGCTGAGACCACAGTTTCAGTAGTTACTCTTCCCAATGATGAAATGAAAGGCCGGATTATTGGAAGAGAAGGTCGGAATATTAGGGCTTTAGAAACCCTTACCGGTATAGATTTAATAATAGACGATACTCCAGAAGCCGTTATTCTTTCAGGCTTTGACCCAATTAGACGACAGGTAGCAAAAATTGCCCTGGAAAAATTGATTTTAGACGGAAGGATTCACCCAGCAAGGATCGAAGAAATGGTTGAAAAAGCTCAAAAAGAAGTAGATAACATAATAAGAGAAGAGGGTGAAAAAGCTACTTTTGATACAGGTATTCACGGCCTTCACAGTGATCTTGTCAAGCATCTGGGTAAATTATATTTCAGAACCAGTTACGGTCAAAATGTATTGCAACATTCTATAGAAGTTGCTCACTTAGCTGGGGCTATGGCAGCAGAATTAGGTGTAGATGTTAAACTTACTAAGAGAGCTGGTTTGTTGCACGATATAGGAAAAAGCGTTGATCAGGACATGGAGGGCCCCCATGCTTTGGTAGGAGCTGAGCTGGCTAAAAAATATGGAGAACCTCCTGAGGTTGTCAATGCTATAGCATCGCACCATAATGACGTTGAACCACAAACCATAGAAGCAATTTTAGTTCAAGCAGCCGATGCAGTTTCAGCAGCAAGGCCTGGTGCAAGAAGAGAAACTTTGGAAGCTTATATTAAAAGACTTGAAAAACTTGAAGAAATTGCAAATTCTTTTGCAGGTGTTGAGAAATCTTACGCAATACAAGCCGGTCGAGAAATTCGCATTATGGTAAAGCCGGAAGCTGTTGATGATTTAGGTGTTATAGAAATGGCCAGAGAGATTTCCAAAAAAATAGAAGAGGAATTGGAATATCCCGGCCAAATAAAAGTCAATGTTATTAGGGAAACCAGAGCAATAGAATATGCAAAATAAAGTGCGCAAAGTGCGCACTTTATTTAAATAAAGCCATTGTTATGGGCTTAAGTAGTTTTATATTTACATAATTACAGTTGATTGAAAGCAATATAAAAGTATACTAACTTTGATTGCGAGTTTGAAAAACAAAAATAGGGGCTGAATAAATTTAATGCTAAGAATATTAATGATTGGTGATATTGTCGGTAGACCCGGTAGAACAATTATCAGAGAGAAACTATTACATATAAAAAACAAGTACGAGGCAGATTTTGTTATCGCCAATGGCGAAAATGCTGCAGGTGGAAATGGAATAACAGAAAAAATTGCTCAGGAACTTTTTATTAGTGGTATTGATTTCTTGACTATGGGAAATCATATTTGGGACAATAAAGATGTTTTTAATTTTATTGAAACAGAAAATCGAATGATAAGACCTGCTAATTATCCTTCTACTGCGCCAGGAAAAGGATACCAAATTGTGCAGACAGGTAAAGGGATGATTGGTATTTTAAACATATCAGGCAGAACTTTTATGCCGCCGTTGGATTGCCCCTTTAGAACTGCAGATGAAATTATACAAAAAATTAGCAGAGTTACTAATATCATTATTGTAGATTTTCATGCAGAAGCCACATCTGAAAAAATTGCAATGGGTTGGTACCTTGACGGCAAAGTTACATTGGTAGCAGGAACCCACACACATGTACAAACCGCTGATGAAAAAATTCTTCCAAATGGCACAGCTTATATCACTGATATCGGCATGACTGGACCTGTCGATTCCGTTTTGGGTATAGATAAAGAAAGTGTAATAAATAAATTTATTACACAGTTACCTGTTAGGTTTGAGGTTGCCAAAGGCCCTGCCGAACTTAACGGGATCTTAGTAGAGGTAAACGAGTTAACAGGCAAAGCTATAGCCATTTCCAGAATCAGAGAGACTATGGAAAACTAAAATTTTTTTTAAAATTTTTTAAAACAACAAGGATTTTTGATTAAAATATAGAATAAATAACATAAGAAGCAAAAATTGCAGGGAGGAATTAAATAATGGAAGTTTTAAAGGTATCAGCAAAATCCAATCCGAATTCGGTGGCAGGTGCTTTGGCAGGCGTATTGAGGGAACGCGGAGGAGCTGAAATTCAGGCTGTTGGTGCCGGAGCACTAAATCAAGCAGTGAAGGCAGTAGCAATTGCAAGAGGGTTTGTTGCACCAAGTGGAGTCGACTTGATTTGCATTCCGGCCTTTACGGATATTGAAATCGATGGCCAGGAAAGGACAGCTATAAAATTAATTGTGGAGCCTCGTTAACGGGTAAGTTTTATTAAAAATTATTTAATAAGAAAAATAATGACGGCATAAATTAAAAATTTAATGCCGTCTATTTTTGTATAGAAAGTGGTGGTACAAATGAAAGTAGATCTTCATATACACACGACCTATTCTGATGGCCTGCTGACACCTGAGCAAGTAGTAAAAAAAGCTATCGACCGCAATTTACAAGCAATAGCAATTACCGATCATGATACCGTGGATGGCATTTTGCCCGCAATAATTGAAGCTAGAAAATACGAAGGGTTTGAAGTAATACCTGGCATAGAATTAAGCACATATTACGACGGTCAGGAGGTACACATTTTAGGATATTATATAGATTATAAAGATTTAAATCTAAAAAAAGAACTTTTAGACTTACAACAAAACAGGCAACAAAGATTGGAAAAAATCATTTACAAACTAAACAATATAGGTGTACTGATAAATATTAAAGACGTCCAAGAAAAAGCCCGGGGCTCTTCTGTAGGAAGACCCCATGTTGCATTGGCACTCATAGAAAAAGGATATGTAACTTCAATTAAAGAAGCTTTCGATAAATATTTAAGCAAAGGCAGACCTGCTTATGTGCCGAGAAAAAAATTGACACCTTCAGATGCTATCAAATTAATTAAAAATAGTGATGGTATACCAGTACTTGCTCATCCCGGCTTACTTGAAAACGACAGCATTATACACGAATTAATCGAAAGTGGAATTATGGGCATTGAAGTAATTCACAAGGATCACACGCAAATTCATACTGATTGTTATACAAAATTGGCTCTAGAAAATAATTTACTTTTGACAGGAGGTTCAGATTCACATGGAGAGGAGCCTCTTCTACTTGGCACTTTAAACGTTCCAATTGAGTACGTAACCAAACTTAAAGATAAAGCAAAGGTAAAAATGTAAACAATTAAAATTTTATTCATGTATACAATAAGCCAATTCGTATTAACTGGCTTAATTTTTTTTTAAATTTATGCAGGAATATTAATAATAATGTAGAATATATTTTAATTAAAAGGACTCCTTAAGAGCCAATAATCTCTCAGGTGATAAATATGGTAAATTTTAAAGCAAATAATATTCCTCTTTACCTTCAAATAAAAGATCATATAAAAAAATACATTGAAGATGGTAATTTGCCTATTGGACATAGATTGCCTTCTGAAAGGGAATTAGCTGAAGAAATAGGCGTTAGCAGAAAGACTGTAAGTCTTGCATATGAGGAATTAGAAAAGGAGGGTATCCTGTCTTCCCATAGAGGTCGAGGAACTTTTGTCATAAAAATGCCAACTAGTGATAAGACAAATTATGAAAGTATTATGCAAGTTATTGATGAATGCCTTAATTCATGTTTAAAAAAGGGCGTTGATCCTGATGCTTTTTTAAGCCTATGCAGTCAAAGGGTAAAAGAATATAAACAAAAGCTCCATAAGCTTAAGATAATGATTGTAGAATGTAATAAAGAGCAACTTGATTATTTTTGTAAAGAGCTGGAATTGGGAGCAGGTGTAACTATTACACCAGTATTATTGCAAGATTTTAAAAAAGACTTTGCAAATATTCCACAAAAGCTAAAGGATTATGATTTTTTAATTACAACGTTATTTCACATTGATGAAGTCAGGCAAATCATTAGTAATCAAAAAATCAACATACTTCCGATTGCTTTGCACCCTCAATTGGAAAGCATTATTAAAATAGCAAGAGTACCAAAACAGAGCTCAATTGGCATTTTGACAATCTCAGAGAATTTTGCAAACAAAGTAGAACGGGCTATTTTTGAGGCAGGGCTTAATTTTAAAAGTATCATAAAATCAACTGCGACAAAACCCTCCGAAATAATACGGTTTTTAGAACAAGTAGATACAGTTATTGTTTCACCAGGTAGAAAGAAACATGTGACGCCTTATCTAAAAAACAATCAGAATATTATTGAGTTTATATTTGTTCCCGATGCTGGCTCTATTAATTTATTAAATACATCTATAACAAAAGATAAATCTAAGTTGGGGTGATATTTTGACGGAAAAAGGTATAAGAATCCTAATTGATGAAAAGGCTTGCAAAAGGTGTGGACTGTGCATAGCTTTTTGCCCTAAAAAAGTTTTTGCTTCTGAGGGCAACAAACCAGTAGTTGTTAATTTAAGTGCATGTATCAATTGTAAATTATGCGAATTGAGATGCCCTGATTATGCTATAATAGTGGGAGGTGACGATATTGGGCAAAAGAGTAATGTTAATGCAGGGAAATGAGGCCTGTGTTGAAGGCGCAATAGCTGCTGGTATGCGTTTTTATGCTGGATATCCCATAACACCATCTACCGAAATCGCTGAGTTATCAGCCGAAAAGCTTCCTAAGGTTGGTGGAAAGTTTATTCAGATGGAAGACGAAATAGCCAGTATGGGAGCTGTAATAGGTGCATCTCTAGCAGGGCTTAAAGCTATGACCGCAACCAGTGGACCGGGTTTTTCCCTGAAACAGGAGAATATAGGATTTGCTTGCCTTACGGAAGTCCCATGCGTTATCGTAAATGTTCAAAGAGGAGGCCCTAGTACTGGTTTGCCCACATTACCAGCTCAAGGTGATGTAATGCAAGCTAGATGGGGAACTCATGGAGATCATCCAATTATAGTTATTTCGCCATCTAGTGTAAGAGAAGTATTTGATATGACCATCAAGGCATTTAACTTATCAGAAAAGTATAGAGTTCCCTGTATTTTACTCATGGATGAAGTTGTAGCACATATGAGAGAAAAAGTAGAATTGCCAGAAGAATTAAATATTGAAATAATAAATAGAAAAAAACCTAAAGCTTCTCTTCCTGATTATAAACCATATAAAGATTATGATGGTGATGGCATACCACCTATGGCAGCCTTTGGTGATGGTACTCCTTTTCACGTAACAGGTCTAATTCATGATGAAACTGGGTTTCCATCTACCGACCCTAAAGTTACGGAGAATTTGTTAAATAGATTAATGAATAAGATTTATAACAATTTAGACGATATTATTGAATATGAAACTGTGGATACAGCAGATGCCAATACGGTAATAGTAACTTTCGGTTCTACCGCACGTTCGGTATTAAGGGCAGTAAAGCTTTTAAGGCAAGAAGGATTTAAAGTGGGTATGCTCAGGCTAAAAACCATATGGCCTTTTCCCCACAAAGCTATAAACGAACTAACTCAAACAGCCACAAAGAATCTAATTGTAGCAGAGATGAATTACGGTCAGCTAATAGAGACTGTTAAAGCCTCAGCTAATGGGGCATTTAAAGTTTACGGATTAAACAAGTATAATGGAGAGCTTATAACACCTCAGGAAGTTATGGATAAGGTCAGGGAGGTGGCCGTGAATGCGTAAAGAGCTTGAAAGATATTTTCGAAGTGATAAACTGCCACATATATGGTGTCCAGGTTGTGGTCACGGAATAATAACTGGAGCTGTAATTCGTGCTATAGACAATCTAAAACTCGATCAGAACAAAATATGCATAGTGTCTGGAATCGGCTGTTCCTCCAGAGCTCCGGGATATATGAATTTTAATACTTTACATACCACTCACGGACGTGCCCTGGCTTTTGCAACTGGTATTAAAATGGCAAACCCCGAACTGAAAGTTATAGTTCTTACAGGTGATGGAGATTGTGCGGCAATAGGTGGTAATCATTTGATTCACGCTGCTCGTAGAAATATAGATATTACTACAATTGTATTTAACAATAGTATTTACGGTATGACTAGCGGCCAGTATTCACCAATGACACCTAAAGGAGCCTTCGCAACTACAGCACCTTATGGAAATATCGACAGAAATTTTGATTTGTGCAAATTGGCTCAATCTGCTGGTGCTACCTATGTGGCACGAGGAACAGTGTATCATGTTCCACAATTAATAAAATTAATAGAAAAAGCCCTAAAACATAAAGGTTTTTCTTTTGTTGATGTAGCTGATATATGTCCTACCTATTTTGGCAGGAAAAATAAAGTGCCAACACCTGTGGCAATGATGGAAAAAATCCGCGACATGTCGATCACAGTAAAGACAGCAGAGAAGCTGTCTGCAGAAGAACTCTCTGGTAAGATCGTTATTGGTGAGTTTTATGAAGAAAATGCGCTTGAGTTTACCGAAGAATACGCTAAAATTATAAAAACGGCACAGGGGGGGAAATAAGTGGACGAAAGGATTGAAATAAGGTTAAGTGGTTCAGGGGGTCAAGGCTTAATTCTTGCAGGGATTATATTGGCAGAAGCCGCAATTTTAGATGGAAAAAACGCAGTTCAAACCCAATCTTATGGTCCTGAAGCCCGTGGCGGTGCCAGTAGATCAGAGGTGATTATTAGCAACGAAAGCATTGACTATCCAAAAGTATCTAAATCTGACATATTGCTAGCATTAACAGAAGAAGCTATGCTAAAATACAAAAATGGTCTAAAGGAGAACGGGTTACTTATCTTAGATTCCAGCATAGAGAAACCTGATGGCCCTTATAAGATTCTAAGTGTGCCTATACTTAAGACTGCCCAAGAAAAAGTTGGCAAGTCTATTGTCGCTAATATAGTAGCGCTGGGAACTTTGATTTCAGCAACCAAAATAGTTTCAAAAGAAGCTATAGAAAAGGCTGTATTAGATAGAGTTCCTAAAGGCACCGAGGAATTAAACAAGAAGGCCCTTTACGAAGGCTACAAATTAGTAAGTTGAAAAGAATAATTATTGTGAAAGGGGTCAAACCGATGTCTAAAAAAATTAGCCCGGTAGAGGCTGTTCAAAATGAAATTAAACTTGCATGTGAAAAGCTTGGCTTGGACAATTCCTATTATGAACTTTTAAAAGAACCCGAAAGAGTGCTTGTTGTTCAAGTTCCAGTAAGAATGGATGACGGAACCATAAGAACCTTCACAGGATATCGAGCTCAACACTGTACTATAATGGGGCCTGCTAAAGGCGGATTTAGATTTCATCCAGATGTTACCCTTGATGAAGTAAAAGGCCTCGCGATGTGGATGACATTTAAATGTGCTGTCGTGGGAATTCCTTACGGCGGAGGCAAAGGAGGCGTTTGCTGCAATCCTGCAGAGTTGTCTAAAACTGAATTAGAGAGACTTACTCGCAGTTATCTAAGAGCAATTAGTCCTATTATTGGACCTGAAAAAGATATACCTGCCCCTGATGTTAATACAAATGCACAAATAATGGCTTGGTTTATGGATGAATTTAGCAAGATAAAGGGTTATAACGTTCCCGGAGTAGTTACTGGAAAACCCATTTCATTGGGAGGTTCTTATGGAAGGGTACAGGCAACCGGATATGGCGTAACGGTAGCCGTAAAAAAAGTCTGTGAAGTAATGAAAATGGATATTTCCAAAACAAACATAGCCATTCAAGGTTTTGGCAATGTGGGCAGTTATACTGCATTATACTGCAGCAAAAACGGAGCAAAAATAGTAGCCGTAGGAGAATGGGACAAAGATATCGGAACATATGCGTTATACAATGAACAAGGTCTAGATATAGAAAAACTCTTTGATTATAAAGCTAAAAATGGCACTATACTAAATTTCCCAGAAGCTAAAAGGATTAGTCTTGATGAATTTTGGGCCCTTGACGATGTAGATATACTTATTCCAGCAGCCCTTGAAAATGCTATAGACGAAAATAATGCTCCTAACATAAAAGCAAAAATCATTGTAGAAGCAGCCAACGGTCCTATTACACCTGGAGCTGATAAAATCCTTGCTGAAAAAGGAATAACAGTGTTCCCTGACATACTTTGCAACGCAGGTGGCGTTACGGCTTCATACTTTGAATGGGTACAAAATCTGATGAATTTTTACTGGACCGTAGAAGAAGTAAATAGTAAACTAGAAAATATTTTAATAAAAGCCTTTGATGATGTATATGGCATGCATAAAGAAGCCAATGTGAGTTTAAGACAAGCTGCTTATTTAGTCGCAATTAAGCGATTAGCTGACAATATGAAATTGAGAGGTTGGGTATGATAACCCTTAAAATAATTTATTGTTATATAATACCTAATATCCTCGCTTTAGTATGCGAGGATATTAGGTAAGTTTAAATTTCTTTATATATATGACATTTAAAGAATTAATTGTCTTTATAGGGAAAATAGTGTAATATATAATAAAGAATAAAAATAGGAGGGCGAATATATGTTTGACAAAGAGTCCCTCAGTAAGGTTAGTGAGTGTAAACAAAATTGGGAAAAAAATACTTTGAATAAGGTTTTAAGCAAAAGTCCAGAAAGAAAAGATGAGTTTTTAACAGGGTCCAATATAGAAATCAATCGCTTGTATACAGAATTAGATATACAAGACCTTGATTACATTGAAGATTTAGGGTTCCCTGGGGAATATCCTTATACTAGAGGGGTTTACCCCACAATGTATAGAGGCAGACTTTGGACTATGCGGCAGTATGCAGGTTTTGGAACCGCCGAAGAGTCTAATAAAAGATATAAATATTTATTATCGCAAGGTCAAACTGGATTAAGCGTTGCCTTTGATTTACCTACGCAGATAGGTTACGATTCGGATCATCCATTGTCAAAAGGCGAAGTTGGAAAAGTCGGAGTAGCTATTGACTCACTAAAAGACATGGAAATTTTATTCGAAGGAATTCCTTTAGATAAAGTAAGTACATCTATGACAATTAATGCTCCGGCAGCAATACTTTTGGCCATGTATATAGCAATTGCAGAAAAGCAAGGTATCACTCCCGATAAGCTGTCAGGCACTATTCAAAATGACATTTTAAAAGAATATGTGGCCAGAGGCACGTATATTTTTCCACCGGAACAATCCATGAGACTCATAACTGATATATTTGAGTACTGCTCAGCACATATGCCAAAATGGAACACTATTAGTATTAGCGGTTATCATATAAGAGAGGCAGGGGCAACTGCGGTTCAAGAAGTTGCATTTACCCTAGCAAATGGAATAGCCTACGTTGAAGCCGCTATAAAAGCAGGTCTTTCAGTTGATGATTTTGCACCGAGACTTTCATTTTTCTTCAACGCACACAACGATTTGTTAGAAGAAGTGGCCAAATTCCGAGCAGCACGTAGATTATGGGCAAAGATTATGAAAGAGAAGTTTAAAGCACAAAATCCAAAATCAATGATGCTGAGATTTCATACTCAAACTGCAGGTTCTACTTTAACAGCTCAACAACCAGACAACAACATAGTCAGAGTTACAATACAGGCTCTGGCAGCTGTTTTAGGAGGCACTCAATCACTTCATACCAATTCGCGTGATGAGGCTTTAGCACTGCCTACTGAAGATTCTGTACGTATCGCCCTTAGAACTCAACAGATAATCGCCTATGAAAGCGGAGTTACTGAAACTGTTGACCCGCTAGCTGGTTCCTACTATGTAGAATCTTTGACGAATGCTATAGAACAAAAAGCCAAAGAGTATATTGAAAAAATAGAAAAAATGGGCGGCGCACCCAAAGCTATACAAAAAGGTTACATACAACAAGAAATCCAAAATAGTGCCTATAATTATCAAATGGAAATAGAACAAGGTAAAAGAATAGTTGTAGGAGTAAACAAATTCCAAATCCAAGAAGAGCAACCAAAGGATTTACTAAAAGTTGATCCATCGGTTGGAGAGCTCCAAGAACAAAAAATTAAGCAATTAAAGGCTACTCGTGATAATTTACAAGTTAATGCAGTGCTAGAAGAATTAAAACAATGTGCCCAAACTGATAAAAATCTTATACCCATAATAATAAAATGTGTAAAGGCCTATTGTACTTTGGGCGAAATATGCGATGCTTTGCGAGCTGTCTTTGGCGAATACAAAGCTCCTATAAATCTATGAAGGGGTGAAATTGATGACTGGCAGTAAAACTATTAGAGTTTTAATTGCTAAACCCGGTCTTGACGGTCATGACAGGGGGGCTAAAGTCATTGCACGAGCATTGCGGGACTCGGGAATGGAAGTTATTTATACCGGGCTTAGACAAACTCCCGAACAAATAGTAGAAGCAGCAATACAGGAAGATGTTCAGGTTATAGGGCTTTCCATTCTCTCCGGCGCACATAATTTTCTCTTTCCACGGGTGATAGAACTCTTAAAAGAAAAAAATGCAGAAGATATACTGGTTATAGGTGGAGGGGTTATACCTGAAGAAGATATTCCTGGGTTAAAAAAAGCCGGTATAAAAGAGATTTTCACCCCTGGAACCCCTACATCTGCAATTGTAGAATTTATTAAAAACAATGTTAAAGTTTAGACCGAAAGGTGTAACATAAAATGGATATTGTCCCCGGTATTTTAAAAGGTGATAAAAGAAGCATAGCAAGGTTAATTACCCTTATTGAAAATCAAGCAGATGAAGCAAGAGACTTGTTGAAGCAGCTCTATAAATTCACTGGCAATGCAATAACCCTCGGCATAACTGGGCCGCCGGGTGCTGGGAAAAGCAGTATCGTAAATTTTTTAGCTAAAAAATTCCGTGAAAATAATAAAAAAGTAGGCGTTATTGCAATTGACCCTACAAGCCCTTTTTCCGGTGGGGCACTTTTAGGAGATAGAATCAGGATGCAGGATTTAACCCTAGATGAAGGTATTTATATACGGAGCATGGGAAGCCGTGGAGCCTTAGGCGGGCTTTCACGAGCTTCCTATGATGCTGTAAAAGTTCTCGATGCTGCAGGTATGGACTATATCATTATCGAGACCGTTGGTGTAGGGCAATCAGAAGTAGATATAATTAAACTGGCTGATATTGTGGCTTTAGTGCTGATTCCTGGTATGGGAGATGAAGTACAGGCTATTAAAGCAGGTGTTATGGAAATTGCAGATATTTTTGTAGTAAACAAATCTGATATGGATGGAGCAGATCGCTTAATAACCGAGATACAAATGAACCTTGATTTAAATCAAGATAAAAACAAAGTTAAGCCTCCAATATTAAAAACAGTTGGTACAACAGGAGAAGGTATAGCAGACCTTTACAAAACAATCATTGATGTTCAAAAACAACTGCAAGATAGCGGTATGCTGACAAACAAGCGAAAAACTCGCATTAATCAAGAACTACAGGAACTAATAAGAGAAATCCACTTAAAACAGATAATCTCATCTTTTGAAACACAAATCCGTATATTTACCGAAAAGGCCTTAAACAAAGAAATAGATCCCTATTCAGCCGCTGTTTATATACTGGAAAATGCAAAATTATAACTAAAAAAAGAAGATTTTTTTGTATATCCAAATGAAGCCATATTTGAAAGGAGGGATTTGACATGATACAAAAAATTGACCATATTGGTATTGCAGTTAAAAGTATTGATGAAGCAATGAAAATTTATACCGAAATTTTAGGGCTTAAGGTTACGGGAATTGAAACCGTAGAAGAACAAAAAGTTAAAACTGCCTTTATACCCATTGGTGAGAGTGAAATTGAGCTATTAGAGTCTACATCTCCAGATGGCCCTATAGCCAAATTTATTGAAAAGCGGGGAGAAGGCATACAGCATATAGCTTTAAGAGTTGATAATATTGAAGCAAAACTTAAAGAATTAAAAGAAAAGGGTATTCGTCTTATTGATGAAAGCCCTAGACTTGGAGCAGGAGGTGCTAAAATAGCCTTTATTCACCCCAAAGACACAAAAGGAGTCTTAATAGAATTATGTGAAAGATAAGGAGGAACAGCATGGAAACAATTGAAACAAAACTTAAGATCTTGCAGCAAAAGCGTGAGATAATAGAAAAAGGCGGTGGGGAAAAACGCATACAAAAACAACATCAAAGTGGAAAACTGACTGCTCGAGAAAGAATAGAAAAGCTTTTGGACAAAGATAGCTTTGTAGAAATTGATGCTTTTGTAGAACACAGATCAATCCAATTTGATATGCAATACACCAAAGCTCCAGGTGAAGGCGTAGTAACTGGTTATGGTACAATTGATGGCAGGCTGGTTTTTGTTTTCGCTCAGGACTTTACGACAATTGGTGGATCTTTGGGAGAAATGCATGCTGCAAAAATATGTAAAGTCATGGACATGGCCAATAAAATGGGTGCACCCATAATTGGCTTAAATGACTCAGGAGGCGCTAGAATTCAGGAAGGCGTTGACGCCTTAAAAGGTTATGGCGAAATCTTCTTAAGAAATACCCTGTCATCTGGTGTAATACCGCAGCTTTCGGTTATATTAGGTCCATGTGCCGGCGGAGCAGTATATTCACCAGCTTTGACCGATTTTGTATTTATGGTATCAGGTATTAGCAAGATGTTCATTACAGGTCCCCAAGTAATTAAAGCAGTAACCGGCGAAGAAGTCACACCTGAGGAATTGGGAGGAGCAACTGCTCACAACGAAAAAAGCGGTGTGGCACATTTTATAAGCCAAAACGAAGAACAATGCTTTGAGCAGATCAAAAAATTACTGTCTTACATACCATCTAACAATCTTGAAGACCCACCATACAAAGCAACAACGGATGATCCTGCAAAGATCATACCAGAATTAAACACAATAATTCCTGTAGATCCTAATAAACCTTACGACATGAAAGATGTTATAAAGCTTGTAGTGGATAATAATGACTTCTTTGAAGTACAACCACTTTATGCTCAAAATTTAATAACAGGTTTTGCTAGACTTTCAGGCCATAGTGTGGGAATATTAGCTAATAATCCAAAACATCTTGCCGGCTGCCTTGATATTAACGCTTCTGACAAGGCCGCAAGATTTATTAGATTTTGCGATGCCTTTAATATACCCCTTGTAACCTTTACCGATACACCTGGATACTTGCCTGGAGTAGCCCAAGAACATGGAGGCATAATTAGGCATGGTGCAAAGCTCCTATACGCCTATTCCGAAGCAACAGTGCCAAAACTTACGGTTATTACACGAAAAGCTTACGGTGGAGCATATATAGCCATGTGTTCAAGGCACTTGGGTGCAGATCAGGTCTTTGCATGGCCTACAGCTGAAATAGCCGTAATGGGGCCGGAAGGAGCAGCAAACATTATCTTCAAAAAAGAAATAGAAAACTCAGAAGATCCTATAACAACGAGACAACAAAAAATTGATGAATATCGGAATAACTTTGCCAACCCATATCAAGCAGCAGCTAGAGGGTATGTAGATGATATTATTGAACCCGCTGCAACAAGGGCAAAACTTATCTCGGCACTAGAAATGTTAATGAGTAAAAGTGAAAAAAGACCGGCCAAGAAACATGGCAATATCCCTGTATAAAGGAGGCTACTAAACTTGACAACAGCGCAAATACTTCAAGAATCTCTTAAAACTACTTTATTGGGGATGGGGCTGGTATTAGGAACATTATACATTTTGTCACTAATCCTAGACCTGACAAAAATAATTTTTGCTCCCAGCTCAAATGGAAAAAGAAATGAAGCTTTATCTGAGAGGGAACAAATTATAGAAGAAGGAAAAACTGATGTAACCGAAGCACAAGATAATACTCAATTAATAGCTGTAATTGCCGCAGCCCTAGCTCAGTATTTACAAACTCCTGTATCAAACATAAAAATAGGTTCAATACGAAAGATCCATGAAAAAACTCCTATATGGGGCATGGAGTCGAGAATATATAATATCAACAACAAGCTTTAATAAACTTTAATATACATATTCAAGAAAGGAGAACAAGAAATGAAAAAATACAAAATAACTGTAAATGGACAAACTTATGAAGTTGAAGTAGAAGAAATAGGAGGAACTTTTAGCGAAACAACACCTGCCCAACCTGAACCTACTCCAGCAGTATCAAAAGTACAGCAACCTCAGCCACAACCCAAGCCACAAGCTAAACCTAAGACATCAGGAACTGCTGGTAAAAATAAAATTACTGCTCCTATGCCTGGTACAATTCTATCAATCAAAAAGAAACCCGGTGATAAAATTCAAAAAGGCGATGTTATCATGATTCTTGAAGCCATGAAAATGGAAAACGAAATAGTTGCTCCAGATAGCGGTACAATAACCTCAATAGATATAAGTGAAGGAGCTTCTGTTAATACAGGTGATACACTTGCTACCTTTGAATAAAATAAGCCATAAACTGGAGGAGAGAAACAGTGCTTGAACGGATTTTAGATTTCTTCCAACACACGGGATATGCAAATATAAGCTTTGAACAGTTTATCATGATAATAATAGCATGCTTTTTGATGTACCTTGCCATAGTAAAAAAATATGAGCCGCTGCTACTTGTGCCAATAAGCTTTGGTATGTTACTTGCAAACATACCTGTGGCAAACCTTATGACAGAAGGTAAATTTCTATACTGGATATATCAAGGAGTTAAAATGAATATTTATCCCCCCCTTATCTTTTTAGGTGTGGGGGCAATGACCGACTTTGGGCCTCTTATTGCAAATCCCAGAAGTTTACTACTGGGTGCAGCAGCTCAGTTAGGTATATTTACAAGTTTCATAGGAGCAAGTTTTCTAGGGTTTACCTTTAAAGAAGCCGCATCAATAGGAATAATAGGGGGAGCCGATGGCCCAACAGCAATATTTTTAACAAGCCAACTGGCACCACATCTGCTAGGAGCTGTTGCAATAGCTGCTTACTCGTATATGGCCTTAGTTCCAATTATTCAACCTCCTATAATGCGTGCCCTTACGACCAAAAAAGAACGCCAGGTAACTATGGAACAACTTAGGCCTGTATCAAAAACCGAAAAAATCATATTCCCAGTAATAGTCACTATCTTAGCAAGTTTCTTAGTACCTGACGCAGCAGCCTTAATTGGTTGCCTAATGTTAGGAAATCTCTTTAGAGAGTGTGGAGTTGTAGATAGATTATCCAAAACTGCTCAAAATGAACTCATTAACATTGTTACTATACTGATAGGCACCACTGTTGGTGCTACTGCCAGCGCTGAAAACTTTTTAAGGTGGGAAACCATAAAGATAGTAATATTGGGTCTTGCAGCCTTTTGCATAGGAACGGCTGGTGGAGTTCTTTTTGGAAAAATCATGTACGTATTATCAAAAGGTAAGGTCAATCCACTCATCGGCTCTGCTGGTGTTTCAGCAGTGCCGATGGCAGCTAGAGTATCACAAGTGGTAGCCCAGGAAGAAAAACCTGGAAACTTCATTCTCATGCATGCTATGGGGCCTAATGTAGCTGGGGTTATTGGTTCCGCTATTGCTGCAGGTGTGCTGCTGTCGCTATATGGTGGTTAATATAAAATTTTCACATTAATGCTTCAATGTTATTACCATCTTCAGAAAGGAGAATAGAATTGCAGCAGAGAAAGGTAGGAATAACCGATACTATTTTAAGAGATGCTCATCAATCGCTTATAGCTACGCGAATGAAAACAGAGGAGATGCTGCCAATTGCAGAAAAGCTTGATCAGGTTGGTTATCACTCCTTGGAAATGTGGGGTGGTGCTACTTTTGACAGCTGTCTCCGGTTTTTAAATGAGGATCCATGGGAGAGGCTTCGCAAAATCAAAGCAAAAGTTAAAAATACCCCCTTACAGATGCTTTTAAGAGGCCAAAACCTTTTAGGATACCACCACTATGCCGATGATGTAGTTGAAATGTTTGTAAAAAAATCAGTGGAAAACGGTATAGATATTATTCGAATTTTTGATGCGCTAAATGATATAAGAAATCTAAAGAAAGCTATAGAAGCAACAAAAGCAGCTGGTGCTCATGCACAGGGAACAGTGGTGTACACAATAAGTCCCGTTCACAACAATGACTATTACGTGGATTTAGCTAAGCAATTAGAAGAAATGGGTATTGATTCCCTCTGCATTAAAGATATGGCAGGCCTTTTGTCGCCATATGATGCTTATGAATTGGTTTCACGTTTAAAGAAAGAAATTAAAGTACCTATTCAGCTTCACAGCCATTATACCAGTGGCATGGCTTCAATGACTTATTTAAAAGCAATTGAAGCTGGGGTAGATGTCGTAGATACTGCTTTGTCGCCTTTTGCATTGGGGACATCGCAACCCCCTACAGAAACAATGATTGCTGTGCTAAAAAATACCCCTTACGATACCGGACTTGATTTGGAACTAATTTCAAGCATATCTGAACACTTTAAACAAGTTAGAAGCAACTATAAAATTGACAGTGTAATAACTATGGTTGATGCCATGGTCCTCAACTATCAGATACCAGGCGGAATGCTCTCTAACCTAACAAGCCAATTAAAACAACAAAATGCTCTTGACAAACTTCCCGAAGTGTTAAAGGAAGTACCAAGAGTGAGAGAAGATTTAGGCTATCCGCCTTTGGTCACTCCTACAAGCCAAATAGTTGGTACACAAGCAGTAATTAATGTAATTACCGGCGAGCGGTATAAAATGGTAATAAATGAAGTTAAAAATTATGTTCGCGGCCTGTATGGAAAACCGCCGGCTCCAATTAAAGATGAAATTAAGAAAAAAATCATAGGTGATGAAGAAGTCATTACCTGCCGCCCTGCGGATTTACTGGAACCTGAGCTTGAAAAATACGCTAAAGAAATATCTTACTACATTGAGCAAGAAGAGGATATTTTAACATATGCGCTCTTCCCGCAAATAGCCGAAAAGTTCTTCAAGGAGCGACAAGCAAAGAAATATAAAGTAGACAGCGAATTAGTCAATAAAGATAAATTTGATGTTTATCCAGCATAAAAAATATGGATAATTTTGGAACTTGCTCCATATAATACCCTTAACAAGGGTATTTTTTTTATTAGTTTTGGAGGGATTAATGTGGTTGAAAGCATTGAAAGCATTAAAATAAAAGTAAAAATATTAGAAGATAGAGTTAATTCTCTTCGCCTTGGCCGCAGAATCTTAATGAATTTATTAATAGAACAAGAGCATTCTAAAAACCTAGAAATAAAAAGACTAACCAATGAAATAAAAAGATTAAAACGCATTCTCAAATACAGCCGTTAATGGTTAACTTTACATAAAGGACTTTTTTATTTTTAGTTGAATAAAAGCATATTGTAAGTTATATTAGAGAAGTATCTAATACATCAAACTACGGGGAAGTGTATTTATGTATTTGTGTAAAGGGGAAAAAACTAATTTAAGACAAATAAAACCATCTGACTTTGACAAAATAATATCCTGGCAGCAAAATCAACATCTTAAAGAATACATCGGAGATAAACTGCCAATGACTTTGAAAGAGTGTGAAAGTAGATATTTAGCATCGTCTAATTTTTTAAATCGCATTTTAGGCATCGAAGACAAAAACGGTAATTTTATTGGTGAAATCGAAATAAATAATATAAGATGGAAAAATAAGCAAGCCGAACTTTTTCTTTACATAGGGGAAAAAAATTTGTGGGGGCAAGGTTATGGTTATGATGCTCTAAAGACTTTTTTAGATTATATTTTCAACGAGAAAAAATTTACATACATTTATCTTAGGGTTTATGAGCATAACAAAAGGGCAATTAGGTGCTATGAAAAACTGGGATTTAAAAAACGAGGAATTTTGCGTTTTAGAAAAGGCAAGGTCGATAGTGATAATCTTATATTGATGGATATCAGTTCTTCCGAAATACAAAGCAAACAACACATTCAATAAATCTAATAGTCATTTTTTTTAAAACTATCGATTATACATAAAAGTAAAAGATATGCAAAGCGGGTGACGTGGTGATTAAAAAAATTGCCGCTTGTATCTTGATTTTACTTTTATGTATAGGAGTTGCATTGCTCATAGATGATTATAAATATAATACAGTAATACCTGATGGTATTTACATAGGTTTTATGCATATTGGCGGTTTGACAAGAAAAGATGCGAAGGATAGGCTACATAAATTTATCGATAAAATTTTGCAAAGTCAAATCACTTTAACATATGATGATCATAAGTGGTTTTTTGATGTATCTGAACATGTTCAGATTGACGTAAATAAAAGCATTGAAGACATAATAAAATATACCCAAAATGGAAATTTTATAACAAGATTTATTTTAAGGCAGCAACTAAAAAAGAACCCGTTGGTTGTAAACCCTGTTGTAATTTATAAAGAGAACAATTTACAAAGGACTTTTGAAAAAATAAACGAAACTATATTTATGGAACCTAAAAACGCATCTTTCAAAGTGAAAGGTGATTCAGTTTCAATAGTTGATGATGTTGATGGTAAAATATTAGATGATAATAAACTTAAGGAAGATATTATTTCAAATTTATGGTTTTGTGATGAAGAATTGACATTGGAAATTCCAATAAAAAAACTAAAAGCTGATGTGACAACAGAAGATTTGAAAGCTTTAGAAATCAAAATAAAAATAGCAGAGTATTCCACAAAGTTTGACAAATCACAGAAAGGAAGGACTAAAAATATAAGGCTTGCTGCAGAAAAAATTAATGGATATATACTTTCACCGGGAGATATTTTTTCTTTTAACAAGGTAGTTGGTGAACGCACTCGAGATAAGGGATATCAAGAGGCGCCAGTTTTTATTGGAAACCAAACAGTTTCTGATATAGGTGGTGGTGTATGCCAAGTATCTAGTACCCTATATAATCTTGCTTTATTGACAAACCTTGAAATAATCGAAAGAACAAATCACTCTTTGCCCGTAAGCTATGTGCCCCTTGGTAGGGATGCAACCGTAAATTACGATACTATTGACTTAAAGTTTAAAAACAACACCGAAGGAAACCTTTTATTAATATCAGAAGTCGTTGAAGACACTTTAACAGTTAAATTTTTTGGCAAAGATAAGTTGCCCTTTTCTGTCGAATTAATATCTGAAACTGTTAAAACAATACAACCTCCAGTGACAATAAAAGAAGACAAAAATTTACCAAAAGGTGAAGTAAGAATAAAGCAAGGAACACCCGGTTTTACAGTTAAACTCTGGAAAAAGTATATTAGCTCGGAAGTTGAAGAAAAAAGTTTAGTATCAATAGATACATATAATCCAACTCCTACACTGCTGTACACCGGTGTAAAAGCAGTGGAAGAAGACCAAAAGTACAATTAAATCAAAATGAAGATTAAAAAAGACTTTTGAAGTCTTTTTTTATTTGATTGGGGTTGGTTAATGTTTAATAGAATTTATGCTATAATAAAGCATAGAATGGGGGTATTCTTATGGCAATTGAAGATGAGATTAAGCAATTATTTACAGCAGCACAGATTAACCTACCTGAAAGTATGAAATTGATAATCGAGCTAAAAGATAAATTTGACATCACAGAATGTAGCGCCGATACAATACTTCAATCTATTAAAACTGATGATGAACAAGCAGGAGAAAAAAGAGTCTATTTATCTAGCAGAATAAGAGAATCATTAAATTCCTGCCAAAGATGCCCTCTATATCTGTCAGAAAGCAATACCCGAAAGGTACCAGGTGAAGGGCCATTAAATTCACCGTTAGTATTAATTGGTGAAGGTCCAGGTCTTGATGAAGATAAACAGGGACGTCCTTTTGTAGGAAGAGCCGGGCAGTTGCTTACGACTATTTTAGATAAACTCAACATAGATCGCCAAAAAATATATATAACAAATGTTGTTAAATGCAGGCCGCCACAGAACAGGACGCCTATAAAAAAAGAAATCGATGCATGCTCTCATAATCTAGAACTAGAATTATCGATAATTTCACCTAAAGTTATAATTGCTTTAGGGGCAGTCCCTTTAAATTACTTTAAACCTGGCAGCAGTATAATGAGAGAACGCGGTAGATGGATTGTCAGCAAAGACTATTGGATTATGCCGACTTTTCATCCAGCGTATATATTGCGTCAACAAGGAAAAACTTTAACAAAAGTAAAATGGGCGGTATGGCAAGATTTCAATAATGCAATAAAAAAATTAACAGAGCTTTGTCCGGAAGCAATTTCAAAGATAAGTTGCAATAAGAAGGAGTGAAAGCGTGAAATACAAGATACTAACTTGGGGCTGTCAGATGAATATTCATGACAGTGAAACCATTGCTGGAATTTTGCAAAATATGGGATATAGTCCAGCTGATACATTAAAAGAGGCTGATGTAATAATTTTAAACACGTGCTGTGTCAGAGAAAATGCAGAAAGAAAAGTATACGGCAGAATTGCACAGTTAAAGCAATTTAAACTGAGAAATCCAAATTTAATCTTGGCAGTTTCAGGTTGTATGGTTCAACAACCCCATGTGGTTGAATATATATCAGAAAAACTGCCCTATGTAGATATTTTATTCGGGATAAAAAATGTTCACAAACTTCCTGAACTTATAGAAAACGCAAGACAAGCAGAATTCCCTGTAGTTGATGTGATGGAAAGTTCGGAAATCAAAGAGAATCTTCCAATTGAACGAATGGATAATTCAAGAGCTTGGGTAACTATAACCTACGGTTGTAATAACTTCTGCAGTTATTGTATAGTTCCATACGTAAGGGGAAGGGAAAAGAGCCGACTACCGGAAGATATTATAAGTGAAGTTGAAGCCCTTGCAAAAGAAGGTTTTATTGAGATAAATCTCTTAGGGCAGAATGTAAATTCATATGGTAAAGATTTGGAAAAACCCGTAGCTTTTCATGAGCTATTGAGAAGAGTAAATGATGTGGAAGGTATTAAGCGTATCAGATTCTTAACTTCACATCCTAAGGATTTGTCCGATGAACTTATATTGACTATGAAAGAATGCGAAAAGGTCTGTGAACATATACATTTACCTGTTCAAGCAGGAAGCAACCGAATATTATCTAAGATGAACAGAAAATATACCAGGGAACACTATATAAACTTAATAAAGAAACTGAGAGGAGCTATTCCCAATATTGCAATTTCCACAGACATTATTGTAGGTTTTCCTGGGGAAACCGAAGAGGATTTTTTGGATACTCTGAATTTAGTCAAAGAGGTGGAATTTGATCTAGCCTATACTTTCATGTATTCTAAACGCAAAGGTACTCCTGCTGCTGAAATGCCAGATCAAATCGATGATGATGTAAAAAAAGACCGTTTAAACAGATTAATGCAGGTTCAAGATGCTATAACAGCAAAGAAAAATATGGAGCTTAAAGGTACTGTGCAAGAGGTGTTAGTTGAAGGAATTAGCAGAGGCAAGATAAAAAAATTGTCAGGACGTACTAGGACAAATAAAGTCGTCAATTTTGACGGCGGTAGAGATTTAATAGGTAAACTTGTAAATGTAGAAATTACTGAACCACACACTTGGTCATTATTGGGCAGGATTATCTGAAGAAATGTAGGGGGTTTTTTTCTTTAAATGGATACTCCTATGATGAGTCAGTATAAAGAAATAAAAAGTAAATATAGTGACTATATAGTTTTTTTTCGCCTTGGCGATTTCTATGAGATGTTCTTTGAAGACGCATATATCTGTTCAAAAGAACTTGATATAGCATTAACTTCCAGAGATCCTCAAAATAAAGTTCCCATGGCTGGAGTGCCCTACCATACAGCTAATCAATACATCTCCAAACTTGTATCAAAAGGCTATAAAGTAGTTATATGTGAACAGGTAGAAGACCCCAAGCTTGCAAAGGGAATTGTTAAGCGGGAAGTAGTCAAAATTGTTACACCCGGAACCATCACTGATCTAAGTGCTTTGGAGGATAACAAGAACAATTATTTAGGGTGTATCATTAAACAAAACGATAAGTTTGGGCTTGCTTTTGTTGACTTAATGACAGGGGAATTTGATATTACGGAAATAGTGTCATCTTACCCCTTTCATGAAGTCATAAATGAAGTTAGCCGTTTTGAACCAAGGGAATGCTTAGTTACTGAAAGATTAGCCAAGGAAAAGCCTTTTAATAAAAACCTTAGAGAAAACCTAAAGATTTATTTTACAGTAAAAGGCGAAGATTTCTTTGAGGAAGAAGTTTTTAATTTATTGATTTCACATTTTGGCAAAGAAAAAATTGCAAACCTTGATGATAAAAAATTAGCTTTAAAGGCAGCAGGTGCATCCTTAAAATATTTAAATGAGACGCAAAAATTGAACCTGTCTCATATTAATTCTATTTCATACTATCAAAACTGTGATTATATGATTTTAGATTACACCTGCCGCAAAAACTTGGAGATTACCGAAAGTCTGCGCGACGGCAAAAAAGTGGGAAGTCTTTTGTGGGTTCTAGATAAAACTTCAACAGCCATGGGAGCGCGTTTACTTAGAAAATGGCTTGAACGACCGCTAATTGATATTTTAAGAATTAAGCAACGGCAGGATGCAGTTGAAGAGTTGCTTAGTGATTTTTTCTTAAGGTCAGATATAAAGGAGTTATTAAAAAACACTCATGATCTTGAACGTTTAACCGGCAAACTAGTCTGCGGAAATGCCAACGCAAGAGATCTGTTGGCGATAAAAACTGCTATAATGAAACTGCCTAAAATTAAACAGGTTCTTTTAAAATGTGATTCCAAACTTTTAAATCATATCTATGAACAACTAGATACTTTAGAAGATGTATATGAGTTATTAGATAAAGCTATATCAGAAGATCCTCCTCTGACGATAAAAGAGGGAGATATAATAAAAGAAGGATATAACTCAGAAATAGATTTACTCAGAAAAGCTGCCCGTGAAGGCAAGGCATGGATAGCAAATTTAGAATCAAAAGAGCGGGAAAGAACTGGTATTAAATCATTAAAAATAGGATTTAATAAGGTCTTTGGCTATTACATAGAAGTGACTAAATCAAATCTTGCAATGGTTCCTGAAGATTATATAAGGAAACAAACACTGGTTAATTCGGAGCGCTACATTACTGAACAATTAAAAGAATACGAAGAATTAATACTTAATTCAAAAGAAAAACTTCAGGAATTAGAATACAACATCTTTTGTAAAGTCAGGAATCAGGTCATCGATGAAATACCTAGGTTAAAGCACAGTGCCTACTATTTAGCAATGCTGGATGTATTGGTTTCCCTTGCCGAAGTTGCATATAAAAACAACTATGTAAAACCAGAAATAATGCTAAACGATGAAATAAACATAACTGATGGTAGACATCCGGTAGTTGAGCTGACACTGAAAGATGAGCTGTTCATACCTAATGATACCCATATAAACTGCAAAGACAGCCTAATTTCTATCATTACAGGCCCTAATATGGCGGGCAAGTCTACTTATATGCGGCAAGTGGCTTTGATCGTTATAATGGCCCAAATCGGCAGTTTCGTACCTGCAAAAAAAGCTCAAATATGTATTGTGGATCGGATTTTTACACGTATCGGAGCGGCAGATAATTTAGCAATGGGACAAAGCACTTTTATGGTGGAAATGATGGAAGTTGCCAACATACTAAATAATGCAACTGAAAAAAGCCTTTTGATATTGGATGAAGTAGGTAGGGGTACAAGTACTTTTGATGGCCTTTCTATAGCTTGGGCAGTAGTAGAATTTATACAGGAAAAATTAAAGTGCAAAACACTTTTTGCAACTCATTATCATGAACTAACAGCCTTAAGAAATTTAAAAGGAATTAAAAACTATAAAATTACGGTTAAGGAAAAAGATGAAGATATTATTTTTCTGAGAAAAATTGTCCCTGGTGAAACCGATAAAAGTTATGGCATACAGGTCGCAAAATTAGCAGGTGTACCGAATTCTGTAATTAACAGAGCCAAAAAGTTCTTGGCGAGCTTAGAGCAAAATAAAACAGACAATAAAGTAGCTTTGCCAGAAATTGCAGTTACCAACGATAATGCTGCAAAGGACAATCAGCTTAGCCTTGAACATTATAAAAACCAAGAAATAATAGAAAAAATAAAAGCGCTTAACATTGATACAACTACACCGCTAGAGGCTTTAAATTTTTTACATTCCATAAAGCGTCAATTGATTTAAGGAGAAGGGAACAAGTTTATGGGGAAAATTAAAATTTTAGGGCAGGACGTAGCATCGAAAATCGCTGCTGGAGAGGTTATTGAAAGGCCGGTTTCGGTAGTAAAGGAATTAGTAGAAAACTCTATCGATGCTGGCAGTAAAAATATTATTATCGAAATTAGTGATGGCGGCAAAGAGTGCATAAAAGTAATAGATGACGGTGAAGGTATGTCAGCAGAGGATGTCAAACTTGCTTTTGAAAGGCATGCAACAAGTAAGATTGAAAAAGTCGATGACATCTTTAACATAAATACTCTAGGATTTAGGGGAGAAGCTTTAACGAGCATCGCTGCAGTATCAGAGTTATTACTTCAGACAAAAGTAAGAGGGCAGTCTATAGGTACTTTATGTAAAATCAGCGGTGGTACAATTAAAGATTTCGGTGAAGTTGCAACGAAAGACGGTTGCCTTATAGAAGTTAGAAACCTCTTTTTTAATACACCTGCTCGATTAAAATTTTTAAGTAACAAAACCCATGAGTCATCACATATCATTGATTTAGTTTCAAGGCTTGCCCTTGGAAATATAAACATCTCATTTAGACTTATCATAGATGGTAAGGAAGTATTTTATTCCAGTGGAAATGGCAATTACAGAGAAGTCATTGCTAAAATATATGGTGTTAAATTAGCAAGAGAAGTTATACAAATAGAAAAAGGCTTTGATGGTGGCAAAATATGGGGATATGTATGCCCTCCTAGCTTTAATCGCGGCAATCGCTCAGGTCAGACTTTTTTTGTAAATCGTCGTTTTATAAAGGATCCGGGGCTGGCCTCTTGCCTGGAAAGGGCATACAAAACCATGATGCCCGTCAAACGTTTCCCCATAGCTGTAATTTTTATAGATATAGATAATTCAAAAGTAGATGTAAACGTCCACCCAGCCAAAATGGAGATAAAGTTCCAAAACCAAAACCAGGTTCATCAAGCACTTTTTCATGCTGTAAATGATAGTCTAATGCAACATGTGCTAATACCAAGAGAAACATATAGTGAATACTCAAGAGAATGCCCAAAAAACACAACACAAATGGCACAGTTAAATCTTGACAGAGAAATGATACCAAAAGATGTATATAATTCCAGCAATTTCAGCAAAATATATGACAGCAGGGAATTTAGTAGTATTAAAGAAGAATTTATTAGGGAAACCCCAGTTATAAAAAAAGAGGTTTATTTGAAAAATAACCAGGAAACAAGATCTCCATCTGAACCAGATGTATTTTCTATTGAAGTCATATCTACAGGAGCCATAACTAAAAAATTTGAATATAATAAGATTTTAGGTCAATTATTTAATACATATATTGTTGTTGAGGGAAATGCCGATGAGTTTTATCTGATAGACCAACATGCAGCCCATGAACGAATATTATATGAGCTTTATTCTAATCGATATACAAAACCGCCAGAATCTCAAACATTAGTCACACCCCAGGTGTTACATTTATCTGCTCGAGAGATAATGCTTATAGAATATTATAAAGATGATTTTATAAAGCTCGGTTTTGATATCTCAGTTTTTGGAACGGATTCTGTCCTTGTTAGAGCAGTTCCTTATGTATTTAATAAACCGATGGATCCTATGACACTTAGAGATATTTTAGATCAAATCAATAGCAATCAGTATGCCGGATTACCTGAAAGTGAAAAGTTTATTATATCCATGTCATGTCATTCAGCTATAAAAGCAGGTGATGTTTTGTCTCAAATGGAAATGAATGAACTAATTCAGCAGCTTGCTAAAACCCAATGTCCTTATACGTGTCCCCATGGAAGGCCCACTATAATCTCCATGAGCTTAGAGGAACTGGAAAAGAAATTTAAAAGGACCTAAACTAAAATGAAAAAAAAATTGTTAGTAGTAATAGTGGGGCCTACAGCAGTGGGGAAAACCGAAATTGCTATAGAAGTGGCAAAGAAAATTGATGCAGAAATAGTTTCCGCTGATTCAATGCAAATATATCGTTACATGGATATAGGAACAGCCAAACCTTCTCAAGAAGAGCAAGATGGAATTGTACACCACATGATAGATATCATAGACCCAGATGAGGAATTTAGCGCTGCTGACTTTCAAGTAAGAGCAAAAGAATGCATCGAAGATATTCATAAGCGAAATAAAATCCCACTGCTGACTGGGGGCACAGGTTTTTATATAAATTCTATATGTTACAATTATACTTTTTCTAATGCTCAAAAAGATGATTCTTTTAGGAGTTTATTACAAAAGGAAGCTGAACAATATGGAAACGAATACTTACATAAAAAGCTACAACAACTTGACCCTATTGCAGCACAAAAAATACATCCTAACAATTTGCGAAGAGTAATCCGGGCTATTGAAGTATGTATAAAAACAGGCAAACCTTTTTCGTATTATGAAGAAAAGACGAAAAAACAAGAAAGTAAATATAACTTGTTAATGTACGGCTTAACAAGGCCAAGAGACGAATTATACCGACGTATTGATGAAAGAGTAAATAAAATGATAGACATGGGACTTGTTGAAGAAGTACAAAGGCTTTTAAAAATGGGATATAGCCCTGATTTAAATTCAATGCGAGGCCTTGGTTACAGTCAGATAATCGATTATCTCTATGGTAAGACAACTCTCAAAGAAGCTATTTACCTAATTGCTAGAGATACAAGGCATTATGCAAAGCGACAATATACTTGGTTTTTACGAGACAAAAATATCCTTTGGTTTGATGTTTCAAAAGAAGGGAAAGAGAAAACAATATCAAATATTGTTAACGATATTGAAGGGAAATTAAAATATACCTAGAATATTAAATAAAACAAAATAATATGAGGGGGACCCACAATGACAAAAGCACAAATAAATCTACAAGATAGTTTTCTAAATCAGTTAAGAAAGGAGAACATACCTGTTACAATTTATCTTGTTAATGGTTTTCAATTAAAAGGTCTAATAAAAGGTTTTGACAATTTCACGATTGTTCTTGATTCTGAAGGGAAACAACAGCTGGTATATAAACATGCGGTTTCTACTGTTACACCTTTTAAAGCAATTAATTTTAATCAGGGTGTAACAGATCAAAGAAAGTCTGATGAAGGCTAGATATATTACAAAAAAGGAGCTGCTGCATACAAACGATATGTTTGTTTTGCAGCAGCTCCTTTTTTGTAACCTATAGTTGAACTTATGCATAAGATAAATTGATATGGTATTTTAGAGGTGATTTTATGACTCATAAAGTAAAACATACAATAGATAATCCTAGCCAAATACACGCCATGTTAATTGATGGAGTTATTACGCCCTGTCAAGCACTAGCTATGTTTAGCGAATTAGACACTCATAAAATACCATTGGAAAGAAGTAACGAGGAAGAAAGTTTGGAAGATATCATGAAGGAACTGGATCAATTGATTGGCCTTTCCAAAGTAAAAGATCTGGTAAAAGAAATTCAAGCTTTTGCTCAAATACAAAAGAAAAGACAAGAAGCCAAGCTTTTAACAGAACCCCAAGTTCTTCATATGATTTTTAAAGGAAATCCAGGCACCGGCAAAACAACAGTTGCAAGATTGCTTGGCAAAATGTTTAAACATATGGGGATTTTGCAAAGGGGCCATACTGTTGAAGTAGAACGGGCGGATCTAGTAGGAGAATACATTGGACATACTGCCCAAAAGACCCGTGATCAGATTAAGAAAGCCCTTGGTGGGATATTGTTTATAGATGAAGCATATTCATTAGGAAGAGGGGGAGAAAAGGACTTTGGCAAGGAAGCTATCGATACTTTAGTAAAAGCCATGGAAGATTACAAGGATAATCTTATTGTGATTTTAGCAGGATATAAAGATGAAATGGAACGGTTTTTGCAAATCAATCCTGGCCTTAGGTCAAGATTTCCTATACAAATCGAATTTAACGACTATAGCGTAAATGAGTTGATGCAAATTGCTAAAATGATGGTTGAAAAGAGACAATATAAATTTAGCCCAGAGGCACTCATTAAGTTTGAAACGATTTTGCAAAATCGTAAAAATGATATAAACTACGATAAATTGGGAAATGCAAGACTTGTTAGGAATATGATAGAGAAAGCTTTAAGACGTCAGGCATTGCGCCTGGTAAACCAAAAAGTGATTTCCAGAGAAGACCTACTTCAAATTAAACCGGAGGATATTTCGGAGGTGTAATATTTAAATGAAACAATGTACGATCATAGGCAAAACAAATGTAGGTAAAACATTGTTTTTAATAAACTTTGCCGAATATCTAGGATTAAAATCCCTAGATATAAATTTTGCATTCAATGAGGGCTCCGAAAAATTCAAAAACTTTTCCTGCAAAAATGCCATCTCAAACCTTGTAGACGAAAATCCTCATAAAACACGTTGTATACAGTCTATGACCTTGGATTTTCCAATGGGGAAAGGAAAAAAAAAGATTAAACTTGTGGATACAGCCGGTTTTATTGATGGTATTCATCCAGATTTAGAGGTGCGAAAAGCCATTTCTCAGACTCTTTCAATTATACGTGATTCAGATATTATTCTACATATAATTGATGCTTATGCAGCGAAAAAGCAGGATTTGCCCAGCTCAATGGGTGAAGTTGACTATCAGATTGCTCAATTTGCTCAATTAAAAAGGGGATATGCAATTTTGGCAAATAAAATGGATCTTGCGGGAGCAGAAGAGGGCCTTAGAAAGATTAAAGAAGAGTTCTCAGGCCATGTAATATTTCCGATTTCTGCTCTCTATAAAAGGGGTTTTAAAGAGGTGAAAACATTTGTTGCCAGGAATATCTAAAATTTTTTTTCTAAAAAAATTTTTTTCTGTTTTAATTATAGGTTTCGCAATAAAGATAATGGATGATTATATAGATCAGGACATTGATGTCATAAAAAATGAGCCAAACCTTTATATTGCGCTTGAATACGGCGGGTTGCCTTATGCTTTGCTATTATTGTCATTGGCAGCTGTAATGGACTTGACTGCCGCTATAAGTTTATTTCTTTCTAGCTTTGCAGTAGGAATGGTAGGAAACTTAACGGTTAAAATGCCATCAGGTTTATACGGATTTTTTGAAAGTATAATTGTTATATTGCTAGGGATCATTCTCTTTAAGTCGGAAATGCTATCATCTTTGTTTATAATGGCCGCTATTCAGCTATGGGATGATTTCTTGGATTACGAAAATGATAATATGAGCAAAAAAAATTTGGCGTTTTTATTAGGCAAAGTCGAATGTTTACTGCTAGCTATTATTTTTTTTCTTTTAACAGTTTTCTTTGACTACGTAAAAGCCATAACGTCGATTATAGCAATGCACATAATTATTTACATAATAAAATTGTTAGGCAATCAAAGATAAAAATATAGATTAAAAGGGGAGAACCATATGCTTTTTGATAAAGTACTTCTTATTGCCGTGTTGGAAATCGCGGTCTTTTTATTTGGATATGCCATAGGTAGAAGGGTAGGAAAACGGGAGGGTATAACTGAAGGTATGAGTTTATTGCCTTTAGATTTGAAGAAGCAATTATATGAAACGTCTATATGTCCGCTGTGCAGTCAACAGTTGAACACAAATAAAAATTGTGATAAGATACATAATCGAGATTAAGGTGAAAGAGGCAAATAAATGGAAACAAAATTTTATAATACTAACGCGATTGCTGCAAAAGATTTTGGTATTAAGACGGAGATTTTAAAAATGTCAGAAACTGTTTCAGAAGAAATTGGACCTATACTGAGAGATATTGAACGAATCGCTGAATTTAACCAGTTAAAAGTACTAGCCGCAATGAAAAATTCTTTGCTAAGTGACTATCATCTTAGTGAGTCAACTGGATACGGTTACAATGATACAGGAAGAGAAAAAATAGAGCAAATATATGCAGAAATTTTCAAAGCCGAAGATGCTCTTGTGCGGCCTCAAATAGTATCGGGCACCCATGCTATAACGCTGTGTCTATTAGGTGTTCTGAGACCCGGTGATGAGCTTTTAAGTGCCACCGGCACACCTTACGATACCTTACACAATGTGTTATATGGGGATAATTGCGGTTCTTTAAAGGATTTTGGCATAAAATATAAGGAAGTTAGCTTAAAAGACAATAAACCTGATTATAATGGGATTAAAGCAAATATTAATAAAAAAACTCGAATGGTTTTAATACAGCGTTCCAGAGGTTACAGTCTAAGACCTGCTATGAGCATTGATGAAATTGGACAGCTTATAAAATTTATAAAAAGCATTAAGCGTGACATAATATGTTTTGTAGATAACTGTTATGGAGAATTTGTAGAAGTAAGAGAACCTATAGAAGTAGGGGCGGATTTATGTGCCGGTTCTCTAATAAAAAATCCCGGGGGTGGAATAGCCTTTACAGGAGGGTATGTGGTCGGAAAAAGGGAATTAGTTAAATTGTGCGCTTATAGACTTACAGCACCGGGGCTTGATAAAAACTGCGGTTCATCAATGTTTTCCAATCGTTTAATAGCGCAAGGCCTTTTTTATTCACCGAAAGTAGTAGGCGAAGCTTTAAAAGGAGCTGTATATACTTCCCGGATAATGGAAAAATTCGGCTTTGAAGTAAGTCCAAAGTTCGATGAAAAGCGAAGCGATATAGTGACTGCAGTGATATTGAGAAATAAAAATGCTTTAATTAGCTTTTGTAGGGGTATACAAAAGGTTGGTCCTGTGGATTCTCATGTTCAACCTGAACCATGGGATATGCCAGGCTATGACCATCAAGTAATTATGGCAGGTGGAAGCTTCATACAGGGCTCTTCCATTGAGCTTAGTGCCGATGGCCCCATAAGGGAACCATATGCAGTATACATACAAGGCGGCTTAAATTTTGCTCATATAAAACTGGGAGTAATGAGCGGTCTTCAAGCTTTAATGGAGAGCGGTAATCTTAAATTATAGTTTTAGTGACTATAAAATAAAAGATGTGACAGACTTATTTTGTCACATCTTTTTTTACGAAACATAAGGTTGAGGACCAACATCAATCTTTGATTAAAATCTCCTAAAAAGGCCAACGACTTTTCCCAATATTTTTAGGTCATAGACTATAATCGGATCCATAGAGGGGTTTTCGGGTTGCAAGCGAATATAATTGGCTTCCTTATAGAATCTCTTGATAGTTGCTTCATCTTCTATAAGCGCAACGACTATATCACCGTTTTCTGCAGTATTTGTGGATTGTACCAAAACATAATCACCGTCAAAAATACCTGCATTGATCATGCTGTCTCCTTTTACTGATAGCATAAATACTTCAGCATCAGGTAACATTTCTTTAGGTAATGAGAATACGTTTTCAATGTTTTGTTGAGCCAGAATGGGCTGACCTGCAGTAACTTTTCCCACAAGAGGCACGTCAACTAAACGTCTACTACCGCTCAGATTTACAATTTCAATAGCTCTCGGCTTTTGGGGGTCGCGCTTTATGTAACCTTTTTCCTCCAATTGAACCAGATATGCGTGGACTGTTGCCGTAGATTTCAAATTAGTTGCAGCACAAATTTCTCTCACCGACGGGGGATAACCTTTTTCACGAAAAAAGTTCTGCATATAATCCAATATTTGTTTTTGCCGGGCGGTTAAGTTTTCGTACATTAAAAAATACACCCCATGATTTTTATTCAATTATACCATAATAAGGATTGATTTTAAACACATGTTTGAATTAAAATATAATCTAAAAAAAATCTATGACAGATTAAAATTATGTGAAGTTGCCGTAAAACCACATATAAAAAATTTTCACAACGTCCGATAATATATCTTATGTAAACTAA
>ENA-OWPA01000167-OWPA01000167.1-bioreactor-metagenome-genome-assembly--contig:-NODE-167-length-121999-cov-6.032037_pt1 | contig 121999 bp, 101 predicted proteins | sample MGYA00238139_ERZ651803 | MGnify/ENA primary metagenome ERZ651803 (study PRJEB26909, sample SAMN07631231) | bioreactor metagenome | isolation source: Switchgrass digestor | place: USA: Dartmouth... | reverse complement strand
TAATGCGGTTGGCGGCCTTTTCGATACGTCTTAAGACGTACGTCAGTACCATGCCCTTTTAGGGCTCGTGCATACCACGCGTTCAACGCGTGGTTTTGATTTTATGTTGTAATTTAATAGGTCATAACCCGTTCTTCGCCCCGCAGCACCCGCAAAACGCCCTGGGCAAGGGCCAGCATTTCGTCTTCGCCGGGGTAGATTTTGACGGGGGCAATCAGGCCCACCCGCTGCTTGATGACTCCGGTAAACCGGGTGGAGTAGGCAAGGCCGCCGGTGAGGATGATGGCGTCCACCCGCCCTTCCAGAGCGGCGAACATGGCCCCAATCTCCTTGGAAACCTGATAGGCCATGGATTCCAGCACCAATGCCGCGTACTCGTCCCCTTCCCGAATCAGCCGCTCGCATTTCTGCAGGTCGTTGGTGCCCAAATAGGCGTACATGCCTCCGGTGGTGCGGGCCATTTTCAGCAGCTCGTCCTCGGTGTACTCCCCGGAAAAGCACATGGAAATCAGCTGCTGGATGGGCACCTGGCCGCACCGCTCGGGGGTGAAGGGGCCTTCTCCCGCAATGCCGTCGTTGACGTCGATGACCCGTCCGTACCGGTGGGCGCCTACGGTGATGCCGCCGCCCATGTGGGCCACAATAAAGCGGCCGTCCTCGTACTTCATCCCCATGTCGGCGGCGCAGCGCCGGGCCACCGCCTTTTGGTTGAGGGCGTGAAAGACGCTGCGGCGCTCGATGCCGGGAATACCGGTGAGCTTGGCCACCGGCTCCATTTCATCCACCACAATGGGGTCCACCACGTAGCCGGGAACCCCCACCCTGGTGGCGATTTCATGGGCGATGATTCCCCCCAAAGCCGAGGCGTGAACGTCGGCGGCGGAGTGAATCAAATCGTCCAGCATCCTTTGGTTGATAAGGTAGGTTCCGCTGTCAATGGGCTGTACCAGGCCGCCCCGGCCCACCACCGCGTCCAAACTCTCCAGGGGGATATCGTTTTCCTTTAACATCTGGAAGATATACCCCATCCGCAGTTCCTTTTGGTTGAGGATGCTGCCGGCGGCGTCCAGCTCGGCGCGGGAGTGGCGAAAGCTTGTCACCACCAGCTCCTCCTCGTTTTCATAAACCGCCGTTTTGGTGGAGGTGGAACCGGGATTGATGACCAAAATGCGGAACACTCGGTCCGTTACAGGCTTTTTCATTGAGCGGCGTCCTCCTTGCCTTCTAAGTAGCGGCGCAGCGTGATGGCGCCGGTGCGGGCAATGTCCAGAAGTCCCTGCTCCCGCAAGGTTGGCAGTATGTTGTCCAAAACTCCTTCCTCGCAGACGGCGGACAGCAGAACATGACTGCCGTTGCGCTCCAAAATGGTGGCGTTGAGCTGCCGGCAGAGCTGCTGCAAGGTGTCTTCATCCTTTACGGACAGGTGCAGCAAGGCAAGCTCCCGGGCCACCTGGGTTTCCTTGGAGTAGGGCAGAATCTCCCGGACGCAGTCCAGCCGATTGAGCCGTTCCAGCACCTGCTCCACCGTGTTGTGGCGGCGTTCCAAACAGATGGTCAGCCGGGACGTTTCGGTGGCTTTGGTTTCGGCCACCGCCAAAGACCGAATATTCCAGCCCGCCCGTCGAATGAGGGCGGTGATGCGGGTGAGGACGCCAAATTCATTGTCCACCAAAAGAGTAAACACAGAGCTTGTATTTCTCTTCATAAATCCTCTCCTTCTTCTAAATGTTAGCCGTATTTACCGTAATCCAGGCCGCCGAAAGGGCCATCCACTCCCGCAGCCAGTAGGAGGGCAGCAGCGCCCAGGGGGTGGGAGAGGGGATGGAGTAGGCTTTCAGGCCGACATCGGCGGCGTAAAAGGCTGCCCGCAGTTGGTGAAAGCCGTCGGTGACAACGACAATTTCCCGAAGTTCGGGCAGCATGTTTCCCAGCAATTGTTGTGTCAACAGCAGATTTTCCCGGGTGTTGGAGGAATTGGTCTCCTGCCAGATCCGGTGGGAGGCAATTCCCAGTTCCTCCAGATAGGCGGCCATGACTTGGGCTTCGGGGTACTCCTCGTCTTTGCCCTGACCGCCGCTGACCACGCAGATGGCCTCGGGATTTTCCTTTAAATACAGGGCGGCGGTTTGCAGCCGGCGCGCCAGCATGAGGGAGGGCCTATCTCCCCGGATGCCGCCTCCCAACACCACCACCGGCAGATTGTTTTTGGGGGGAGGAGGGGAAAACCACCCCTGCCGCACCATCCGCACCGAAAGGGTGCCGGCAGCCGCCAGCAGAAACAGCAGAAGAAGTACAATTCCCCGCCGAAGGGAAGATGACAGGGTTTTCCAAATTTGAAGCAGCAGCAAAAACACCAGTGCAGCCAGCAACAGAACCATCACGCCGCTGTTCCAGATGCCGAACACCAGCGGCGGAATCAGCCCAAACACCAGACAAAAAGCAAAACCAGTCCCAAAGAGGAGTCTTGCGGCGCTTTGCGCCAACTTTTCAACTTTTTGATTCGTCATGTCATTACGTCCCAATCGAGCTTGACGACACCATCGAAACAGAGGAAGCATTGCGTCCAGTTTGCCGGGAAATAGCCTCTGCCTTTACGGCCGCCAAAGCCCGAATTTTAGTCATTATATCATGTTTTTTTTCAGGGAACAATAAGGAAATCAAGGCGCCTTCTTCTTAAATTATGGCATAAAAAGGAGCGCGAATTTTGCGCTCCTTTATGCTTTGGCGTACATATTTTAGTAGTATTGGGGGAATTTTCTAAGATTTCTTTTTTTCCTTGGGATACTCTAATATGTAGACATCCACTTGACGCATGCCATTCAGGCAGCTTTCCGCATAAGTTTGATAAAACAGGTCTAAATCCACAACTCCCTGCAGCAGGGCGGTGCCGGTGTCCGCCGCAATGGCGTACCCGTAAACAAATCTGCCGTCGGCGCTGCGGATATACAGTTTGGTGCCGTAGGGAATCACTTTGGGGTTCACCGCCACGTGGCCTACCGCCGCCTTGAGATATCCGCAGGCGGTGCCTGCTCCCGGTTTGGCGCTGTAGCCCGCCGCCCGCTGCTTGGTCAGCACCGCTTCGTAGTCGACGGGTACGCCGTTTTCGTCCATCTCCCATTCAAAGTCGTAAGGGGAAATGGGGGCTCCGTCGGTTCCCACCAGAATCCGTTGGGGAACGGCGGGCTGCAGAATAGTTTCTTCCTTCAAGGTCTTTTCGACCACAACCCCGTCTCGCATCACACGTTCGTAGGTTTGCAGCGCAAGACCGTTGACTCCCTGGGAAATCACCCGCTTCTTACCCGGCGCCAGCAGGGAAGAGGCGATTTCCACCGTTTCAAAGGGAACTTCATTTTCCTCGGTGACGGTGTCTCGAGTCCAACGCTCCACCACAATCCGGTCCCCGGGGTTTACCGTTCTGCCGGGGAAGTGGCTCATGTCGTCCTCGGGGCCTAAGGTCACCTTGGCCCGTTTCAAAATTTCTTCCACAGTATTGTCGCGAGTTGCCCGCACCTCATACTCCCGGCCGTCGGCCACCACGGTCACGGTAAAGTGCCGTGCCGACTCCAGATCCAGCATGGTGCCTAAATCATCCTCGTTATGGTCAAAAGCCAAAACGATTCGACCGCTGCGCTCCATTTCCTCCAGGGTCATAGGCTTGTCGGACGGGGCGCCGAGGGTTTGCCGTCCCCGGTAGACCGTAATGCCTACGACTGCCAGCGCAGTTGCGAGAAGAAGAGCCCAAATTGCGAGACGTCCTCTGCTTGCAAATACATCACGTAGAGCGCGTCTTGTTTTACTAGACATAATACTCTCCTTTTTGGCATAGCTTAGGCCCAAAGGGCCGAAACCATGCTTACCAAAGCAAAACAATTATAGACAGGGCCCCATTATTTGTCAAATTGGATAAAATCGAGTTTATTCCCAAAAAACTATTTATTTCGGGAAAAAAGGAGAGGAATATTCGTGCGATTTATAAGGAAAGGCTAATTAAATTCAAAACTTTTTTGTAACATCCTACATACTTTTCGCAGGCGGGAAATTCCGGCCATTTACACAAGCGATTTTTGGCTTATTTAGAACTTTTTCGCCCAATATCAAGGCCGTTGGGGCGTTGTGGAACACCTCTGACTAAACCCATGCCATTGTGCCAATACTTCCTACAGATTATGCTGGAAGGGAAGGTTCAATCATGAAAGCGGTCATCATGGCAGGGGGAGAGGGAAGCCGCCTGCGCCCCCTAACCTGCGATATGCCCAAGCCCATGGCCCGCCTGTGCGGACGCCCCATACTGGAATACATTCTGGATTTGCTGGTCCTCCACGGCGTCAGGGAAGCCGCCCTGACGTTGCGGTATCTGCCGGGGCGGATTGTGGAGCATTTCCCCGACGGGACGTACAAGGGAATCCGGCTTCGCTTTGTGGAGGAAACCACCCCCCTGGGAACGGCGGGAGGCGTGAAAAACGCCTGCCTGCCGGATGACGACAATATTCTGGTCATCAGCGGAGACGCCCTCTGCGACTTTGACCTGACGGCCTTTGCCTCCCATCACCAAAAGGGGGGAGCGGCGGTCACCATTTTGGGGAAAAGGGTGGAGGACCCGCGGGAATACGGCCTTATCGATGTGGACGAGACCGGAAAGATCGTAGGGTTCATCGAAAAGCCCGCCTTTTCACAGGCGGTGAGCGATTTGGCCAACACCGGCATCTATATGCTCTCCCGGCGGGCATTGCAGATGATTCCCTCCGGGGAAAGCTTTGACTTCGCCCGGGATTTGTTCCCCCTTCTCCTCAGCCGGGGGGAAACCCTGTGCTGCTGGGAGGGACAGGGCTACTGGTGCGACATTGGGGATTTGGACACTTATATTTCCTGCCAGCGGGATATGCTTTATGGAAAGGTCAGGTGCAGTCTTCCCCCCACAGGGGAAGTTGTCGGCAGGCCGGCGGGAGTCAAGATTCGGCAGCCGGTCTACATCGGCAGAAACGTGGTGTTGGAGGACGACGTCCTCATCGAGGAGGGAAGCGTGTTGGACGACGGCTGCACCGTGGGAAGGGGCGCCCGAATTACCGGCAGCGTGGTACTGCAGGGGGCGCACATCGCCCGGGAAGCCACCCTCACCGGAAGCCTGGTCTGCGCCGGAGCCTCCATCAAAGCCGGCGCCATGCTCTTTGAAGGCTCCACCGTAGGGGCGGGGGCCGTGGTGGGGGAACAGGCCACCGTGGCCGCCGGCATCAAAATCTGGCCGGGGAAAAAAGTGGCGGATTTTTCCCGGGCTACCCTCCATGTCAAGGTGGGCGGAGACAGCCGCATCTTTTTTGACGACGACGGCATTTCGGGGCAGATTGGGGTGGAGCTTACCCCCGAATTCTGCGCCCGGGTGGGGGCCGCGGTGGGAAGCCTTCATCCCGGCGCCCGCATTGCGGTGGGTTCCAGCACTCATCGAAGCGCCGAAGTCCTCAAGGACGCCCTGACGGCGGGTATTCGCTCCACCGGCGCCAGCGTGGTGGACTTTGGCTCCAACTTTGCCTCCCTTTTTGAATTTGCCATGAATTTCTGCGCCATGGAACTGGGCGTGTTTGTGCGGGGAGGCAGCCGGGCGGCTTTGCAGGTGTTGTCCGAAGGACTCCCCGCCACCCGGCAGGTAGAGCGCAGCATCGAGGGGATGCTGGCCAGAGGAGAGTTTGTCCGCTGTTCCTTCAGCGGTATGGGGGACCGGGTGGATATGTCGGGAGTGGAAGCCCTCTACCGCTCGCAACTGATGCGGCTTGCCCCCGACGGGCTTCCCGGTTGGGAGGTAAAAGTCCGAAGCCACAATGCGGCCATTCAGTCTCTGCTCCGGGAAACCCTGGAAAACATGGGCTGCTTGGACGGGGATTTGACCATAGAAGTATCCGAACAGGGAGATAAATTACGCATTTTTGACTCCTCCTTTGGAACGGTGCGAAGCCACACCATTTTGGCGGTTTGCGCCGCAGGGGAAATGGAACGGGGACTGAATGTGGCTCTGCCCTACGACGCCCCCCGCGCCATCGACGCTATGGCTGCCGACATGGGCCGCAGGGTGCTGCGTTATCTGCACACCCCGGCGGACAACAGTGACCAGGAGGCCCGCAAACTGGCCAAAACCCAGCTTTGGAACCGGGACGCTCTGATGCAGGCCATTCTGTTTCTGAACATGGCGCAGCGCTACGGCGGGATTCCCAGACTGTTGGAGCGGTATCGGGGCTTTGACGTGGCCACCCGCACTCTGGAAACCCTGCCGGGAGGCTCTGCGGCCTTGCTGCGCAAGGTAAGCCGCCATCAGCCCGGAGCCATCGCCGAGGGGGTGCTGTTGGAGGACCGGCGGGGCGTGGTGCTGATTAAGCCCTTAAAACGGGGAGACGGGGTGCGGATTCTGGCGGAGGCGGCCAGCAGCGAAACGGCTCAGGAACTTTGCGACAGCATGGAGGAGCTTCTTCGCCGCACCATGAAACAGGAGGGGTTGGACCAGGGCCCCCGGCACTGACTTGACAAACCATCAAGGGTGATATACAATCAGTATAATAATGCAGCTGTAATGATGGCGTTTGGCCATCGGTTGCGGACACGATGCCATGGCGTCGGGGTAGGTGGCCTGTTTTCTCCGGGCGGTGTGGAAGAAAACGCTGGGCAGCCTGCCGGCAAAGAACTTGCGACTTTGCGCGCTGGGGCATGGACGGATTACAATTGCATGATTGCGGGAAAAAGCTCGCGCCGGAACTGTATGTTTGGCGTAGGGCGTTGTTTTCTTGCTTAAGGGGCGGCAGGAAAGTGCTGTCGTCCTATACATAGGGTTTTGCCAAATCGGGGAAAAAGATAAGCCGTCGGCCGAAAAAGGCCGTGTTCGGCGGCTGATTTGGCTTCCCTAATTGTGCCTGCCGTTACGTTAAAAGAGCATTTTGCCTGAATAAACGCGGTGAGGTGATTATATTTGAATTTTAGGATGCAAGATCATCCGGAAACGAGGTTATATACGTGCCAAATCAAGAGAATAAAAAGCAGCCGGAGTCCTCTAAGGAAATAGGACACCAAAACAAAAACCGGTCTGCTGTCAATGGGGAAGGGGCGGTTAAAAAGGCACAGGCCGATACAACCCCCAAAAGGCGGGGAAGACCCAGAAAAAGCGCCCAAACCCAGTCTGCCCAAACCGCTGCGGAACAAAGCCAGCAGGAGCAGGCGAAAAAGCAGACCAACCACCAGCAGTCGGAGGCTCAGAAGAAGGAAAACGCCCAGACTGCGACCAAATCGCAATCATCCTCTAAGAGAAGTTCCAACCGAAGAAGAAAAGCCGCTGCCGTCGCGGAAGCATCTTCCAAATCCGGCAGCCAAAAGAACGGGAAACACAGCGTGCGGATTATCCCCCTGGGAGGATTGGGAGAAGTCGGCAAAAACATCACCGTCATTGAATCGGCGGGGGAAAGCTTTGTAGTGGATTGTGGAATAACCTTCCCCGACGAGAGCATGCCCGGCGTCGATCTGGTCATCCCCGACTTTACCTACATCCTGGAACAAAAGGACAAAATCAAAGGCATTTTTATCACCCATGGACACGAGGACCATATCGGCAGTCTGCCTTACCTGCTCAAGCAGGTGAAGTTTCCCGTTTACGCCACCAAGCTGACCATCGCCCTTATCGAAGGAAAGCTCAAGGAGCACAACCTGCTGGGCAAAGTCCAGCTCAATGTGGTAAAGCCGGGAGACATGGTGCGGACGGGCTGGAACAGCATCGAGTTCATCAATGTCAACCACTCCATTCCCGATTCCTGTGCGCTGGCCTTCCACACGCCGGCGGGAGTAATTATCCACACCGGGGACTTTAAGGTGGACTTTACCCCCATTCGAGGGGACATCATCGACCTTGCCCGGTTTGGAGAGCTGGGCAGCAAGGGTGTTTTGGCTCTGCTGTCCGATTCCACCAACTCGGAGCGCCCGGGCTTTGCCCAAAGCGAGCGGACGGTGGGGTTCAGTTTTGACAAGCTCTTTGCCTCCGCCATGGATAAGCGCATCATTGTCGCCACCTTCTCCTCCAACGTCCACCGGGTGCAGCAGATTGTAGACGCCGCTGTCCGGTACAAGCGCAAGGTGGCAATCCAGGGCCGCAGCATGGAAAACGTCATTAACAAGGCGCTGGAAATCGGCTACCTGGACATTCCCTCCGGCATTTTGGTGGATATCAACGCCGCCAACAAGTATCCGCCCGAGCAGATGGTGATTATCACCACCGGCAGCCAGGGAGAGCCGATGAGCGCCCTGACCCGCATGGCCATGGGAGACCACCGAAAGGTTTCGGTGGGAGAAAGAGATTGCATCATCATCTCCGCCACCCCCATTCCCGGCAACGAAAAGCTGGTCACCCGAGTGATCAACGAGCTGCTTAAGCTGGGAGCCCAAGTGGTTTATGAGAAGATGTTCGACATTCATGTATCCGGCCACGCCTGCCAGGATGAGCAGAAGATGATGCTGGCCCTTACCCGGCCCAAGTTCTTCCTGCCCATGCACGGTGAGTACAAACACCTGAAAAAGCATGCGGAAACCGCCATTTCCATGGGCCTTGACCCCAAATGTGTTCTCATTGGAGATTTGGGAAAGGTCATCGAAATTACCCCCGACAGCATTGGCGTTGTGGACACCGTGCCCTCCGGCAAGGTGCTGGTGGACGGACTTGGCGTTGGCGACGTGGGCAGCGTGGTGCTGCGAGACCGCAAGCATCTGGCGGAAGACGGCCTGATTGTGGTGGTCACCACGGTGGACGGCCGTTCCGGCAAGATTCTGGCCGGACCCGACATTGTGTCCCGCGGATTTGTCTATGTCCGGGAGTCGGAGGACATGATCGACAAGGCCGAAACCATTGCCAAAGTTTCCATCGAGAACTGCATCAACAACAATACCCGGGAGTGGGGCACCCTGAAGCAGAAAGTGCGGGACGATCTTTCCGATTACTTCTGGCAGGTCACCAAGCGCAGCCCCATGATTTTGCCGGTGATTCAGGAAATTTACGATTGATGAAAAAAGTGATTCCGGGTGCCGCATCCGGAATCACTTTGCTTTGTGGGAGAATCGGGAGAGTTCAAAAACGCTTCGGATTTATCGACTTTTTGCCTTAATCCTTGTGTGAAAGCTTAAATCTTGGTATAATAATCGAAAAGCGTAAATCTATGACCAAGCAGATGTTAATCTGTCGGCCGGCAAACGCACCGATGATTGTTGCGACTGTCCGTTAGAATGAGGAAGGCTCGCCCCCAATTCCAACGACTTGAGTTCAGATAGGAGCCGAATATGCAGAACCGACTCAAACTCTTCACCCCCATTGTTGCGGCGTTGATGCTGCTTTCCGCCGCTTTGGCGGGCATCACCTTTTTTTATGACCGCAGGTTGTTTCTCGTCTACTCCACCATGGTAATTGTGGTATTTGTCGTGGTGCTGATCATGCTGCACACCTTGAACCGGCGGACCAAAGACCTGCTGGAAGAGGTGGCGGACAGCATACGCTATGCCATGGGAGGCGCCTTTACCGAGTTGCCCACGCCGGTGATTGCGGTGTTGGGCGGCCACGACATTATCTGGTATAACCAGCTGTGCGCCCAACGGGTCTTTGACGGACGGGAAATGCTGGGGGAAGATATCGCCGAAGTGTTCCCGGGCATTGATGTGACCGGCTCCTCACCCCCCGAGGGGTATCATGTCACCTACGGCAGTCGGGCCTACACAGCCTTTGTGGCTACGGTGGAAATCAAAGAGGGCCTTGCTTCGGTCATCTATCTCATCGATGACACTAATCTGAAATATTTCGCCAACGAGTACCACGAAAGCAAGCCCAGCGTGGCTTTGCTGGTGGTGGACAACTACGACGAACTGATTCAGGACTACAAGGATAGCGAGCGGGCCCAGCTCATGAGCGAAATCGAACAGGCCATGGAGCGGTACATGATAGACCACCACGGCTTCGTCACCAAAATTGCCAAGGACCGCTTTATTGCCATCATCGAGACCCGCGGCGTCCGCAAAATGATTGCCGGAAGGTTCGAGCTGCTGGACAGGGTCCGCAGCCTTTCCGCAGGGGACCGGATGTCCGCCACCCTTTCCATCGGTTTGTCCGGAGAAGCGGGCAGCCTGTATGAAGCCGAACAAAACGCCCGGCAGGCGCTGGATATGTGCCTGGGCCGGGGTGGCGACCAGGCGGCGGTGAAAACCGCCAACGGCTACGAATTCTATGGAGGCGTATCCAAAGCCATTGAAAAGCGGACCAAGGTCAAAACCCGCATCATCGCCAATGCGCTTTCGGAGCTGATTGAAGGGGCCTCCAACGTCATTCTGATGGGGCACCGCTTTTCCGACTTGGACAGCGTGGGGGCCGCCGTCGGCATGTTCCGGGCCGTGCGCAGCATGAACAAGCCGGTGCAGATTGCCCTCGACAAGCAGAAAAATTTGGTGAAACCCCTTCTGGAAAAGCTCTTCCAGGCAGGGTACAGCGAAGACGACTTTTTGGCTCCCGAAGCGGCGCTGGAGCTGGTCACCCCCAAGACGGTGGTGATTATCCTCGACACTCACGTGCCCCACGTGGTGGAGTCCGAAGCCATCTACCGGGCGGCGAAAAACGTGGTGGTCATCGACCATCACCGCAAGCTGGTGGGCCATATTGACAATGCCGTCATCTTTTTCCACGAGCCCTACGCTTCCTCCACCTGCGAGATGGTGACGGAGCTGCTCCAATACTTCCCCAGCCGTCCCACCCTTAGCCGGGTGGAAGCGGAGGCGTTAATGGCCGGCATCATGCTGGACACCAAAAACTTTGTGCTGCGCACCGGCGTGAGAACCTTTGAGGCTGCCGCCTGGCTGCGCCGGATGGGAGCCGACACGGTGGAGGTGCGCAAGATGTTTGCGTCCTCCCTGGAGGCCTACCAGCAAAAGGCTTCCTTCATCGCCACCGCCCAAATTTATCAGCGCTGTGCCATTGCCGTTTCCGACGAGGTTTTTGAGGATATTAAGATCGTGGCCGCCCAAGCCGCGGACGAATTGACCACCATAGCCGATTTGGACGCCTCCTTTGTCATCTATGTCTATGGAAACGAGATCAACGTGTCCGCCCGCTCGCTGGGAGCCATCAATGTGCAGCTGATTATGGAAAAGCTGGGAGGAGGCGGCCATCAGACCATGGCGGCGGCCCAGTTCCCCAACACCGATGTGGAAACGGTGCGTCGCAGGGTGATGGAGGCCATCGACGAATACTACGCCGAAGTCCGCCGGCCGGTCAGTTAGCCGCCGGCTTGCTTTCAGGGAACACCCTCCTGGGAAGTGTCCCAAATCGAAAGACAGTATCTTGAGAAAGGAAGAGATTCCATGCAGGTGATTTTGAAAGAAGATGTTCCGGGCAGCGGCAAGAAGGGCGAGCTGGTGAAGGTATCCGACGGGTACGCCCGCAACTACTTGCTCAAGCGGGGACTGGCCATTCAGGCGACTCCCCAGGCCCTGGCGGAATACGAGGCTCAACAGGCCAGCATTGCCCATAAAAAGCAGACCGAGCAGGCCGCCGCTCAGGCAATCGCCGACAAGCTCAACGGCAAAACCCTGACCATCTCCGCCAAAGCGGGGGAGAGCGGAAAATTGTTCGGCTCCATTACCTCCAAAGAAATTTCGGCCGAAATCAAAAAGCACTTTGACGTTGACATAGACCGCCGCAAAATTTCCATGAAGGGCGATATCAAGTCCTACGGCGAATATACCGCCGAAATCAAGCTCTACTCCGGCATTGTCGCCAAAATCAACATCAAAGTGGGCGAATAAAAACTAAGGAATCGGGAGAATGAACCGTGCCACAGCAAATGAACGATCGACCGACCGATCTGCTGGATCAGGCGTTGCCATATAGCTTGGAAGCGGAACAGAGCGTGCTGGGTGCCGTTCTGGTGGACGCTTCCTGCCTGAGCGTGGTGCTGGACAATCTGCGGCCCTCCAACTTTTACCGGGAAGAGCATCAGAAAATCTTCGAGATTATGCTGCATCTCTTCACCACCGCCCAGCCGGTGGACTTTGTCACCGTTCTGGAGCAGGTGTGCCGGGAAAATGTCTTTCCCAGCGAGGCGGACGCCAAAGTGTACCTCACCCAGCTGGTGGAGATTGTCCCCTCCACCCGCAATGTGGAAGCCTACGCCAACATTGTGCGGGAAAAAAGCTACCTGCGCTCCCTGATTTCCGCTGCCCACGAGATTATCGAAAACTCCCGAGATTCCGGCGAAAGCGCCCAAACCATCCTGGACAGCGCGGAACAGCGGATTTTTGAAATCCGCGCCGACCGCCATTCCTCCAAACTTCTCCCCATCGGCGACGTGTTGCTGGACATCTACGACCGGCTGCAAAAGCTTTCGGGAGAGGACCGGGAGCAGTACCTGGGAATTCCCACCGGATTTGGGATGCTGGACCGCATGATCACCGGGCTGAACAAGTCCGACTTGATTTTGCTGGCCGCCCGTCCCGCCATGGGAAAAACCTCCTTTGCTCTCAACATCGCCACCAACGTGGCCATGAAGGCCAAAAAGACCGTGGCCATCTTCTCGCTGGAAATGAGCCGGGAACAGCTGGTGGAGCGAATTCTCGCCAGCGACGCCCTGGTGCAGGGAACCCGAATGCGAACGGGAGAGCTTTCTCCCGAAGAGTGGGTGCGCCTGGCCATTTCCTCCAAGGAGTTGGCCAAAGCCCCCATTTTGATTGACGATACCGCCTCCCTCACCGTGCCGGAAATGAAGGCTCGGCTGCGCCGGGTAAAGGACCTGGGCCTTGTCATCATCGACTACCTCCAGTTGATGAACGGGGGAGGCCGCAACGAAAACCGGGTTCAGGTGGTCAGCGAAATCACCCGTTCCCTCAAGGTGATGGCCAAGGAACTGAACGTGCCGGTGATTGTGTTGTCTCAGCTCTCCCGCCAGACGGAATCCCGCGCCGACCACAGGCCCATGCTCTCCGACCTGCGAGAATCTGGCTCTATCGAACAGGACGCCGACCTGGTGCTCTTTCTGTACCGGGAAGCCTATTACAATCGGGATAGTGGAGAGCAGAATATTGCAGAATGTATTGTAGCCAAAAACCGTCACGGAGAAACCGGCACCGTCAAACTGGGCTGGGATGGAGAGCATACCAAGTTCTCCGGGCTGGAGATGTACCGCGATGAAAACTAAAGTGCTGAGCACCATACAACAGCACCAGATGTTTACGCAGGGAGCAGTTCTGCTGGTCGCCGTATCCGGCGGGGCAGATTCTGTGGCCCTGCTACACTTTTTGCGGGAACTGCGGGAGGAGTGGAACCTGACCTTAAGGGCGCTGCACCTCAACCACAACCTGCGGGGAGCCGAAAGCGACGCTGATGAAGCCTTTGTCCGCAAGCTCTGCGCCGATTGGGATATTCCCCTGATAGTGGAGTGCGCCGACGTGGCTGCCCGGGCGGCCAAAACGGGGGAAAGCATCGAAGTGGCGGCCCGCAACTGCCGCTATGAGTTTTTTGAGCGGGAAGGCAGAGCCCATCAGGCGAAGGTGGCCACAGCCCACACCTGCAGCGACAACGGGGAGACGGTGCTCCTCAATTTAATTCGGGGCACGGCGCTGCGGGGCCTTACGGGAATTGCGCCGGTGCGGGGCAGGTATATCCGCCCCCTCATTGCCTGTACCCGCCAGGAAATAGAAGCCTACTGTCAGGAGCACAGCCTTTCCTACGTCACCGACTCCACCAATCACAGCGACGCATACACCCGCAACCGGATTCGCAGGCACATCATGCCCCTGCTGGAGCAGGAAAACCCCCGGCTGGCGGAAGGGCTTGCCCGCATGTGCGAAATTTTGCGGCAGGACGCCGACTATCTGGACGAACAGGCCGAAACGGCGTTTGTAAATCTCCAAAATCCGGAAAGGCGGCTGAACCGGCAGGAATTTTTACAGCTGCCCGGGGCGCTGAAGGGGCGGGTGCTGGCTCTGCTTCTCCGGCGGGAGGGGCTGGAGGCGGACGGGCGCACCATCCAAAACCTGTCCTACATCATCCAAGAGGGGACGGGGGCCTGGCAGCTTTCCGACCGGGTGCGGTTCCGCTGCCGGGAAAAGGAGTTTTGGTTGGAGCAGGTGGTTGCTCCTCTGCCCTTTTTTTCGGTGAAAGTACCTGCCGAGCAAATCCGGGATGGTGCCGCCATCCGGGTTTATGATGGAAAAGAAGTTAAGTTCTGGGTGAAATACAAGGAAAATTTCATAAAAAGCCAAAATATTCATAAAAAAGCCTTAACCTATTCTTTGGATTATGATAGAATAGGTAAAATCCTAATCCTGCGGCAGCGCTTGCCGTCCGACCGGCTGCGATTGCCGGGACGGGGATGTTCCAAAACCCTAAAGAACCTGTTTCAGGAAAAGCAAGTGCCTGCTTCCCAACGGCTCAGACGAGTGGTGCTGGAAAGCGCAGGCAGGGTTCTTTGGGTGGAGGGCATTGGACCTGACGAAAGCGTAGCGGTCAGCAATGCTACCGAACGAATCTTGATGATAGAAGTAACGGAGGGACCCCATGAGCGGGAAGATCGCAAAAGTTCTAATTGATGAAGAGACACTGCGAAAAAAAGTGGCCGAACTGGGCAAACAGATCAGCGAAGATTACAAGGACAAAAAGCTGCTGATGGTCAGCGTGTTAAAGGGCTCGGTTGTCTTTATGGCCGATTTGATGAGAAATATTGACATTCCACTGCGAATTGATTTCATGTCTGTTTCCAGCTACGGCAGCGGTGTAAAAACCAGCGGCGTGGTTAAAATACTCAAAGATCTGGATCACCCCATCGAAGGATACGATCTGCTCATTGTGGAGGATATTTTGGACAGCGGCATGACCTTAAGCTACCTGCGGGAGGTTTTGGGAAGCCGTAACCCCAAGAGCATGCGGCTGGTCACCCTGCTGGACAAGCCGGACCGTCGGCAGGTGGATATTGTGCCCGACTACTGTGGCTTTGTCATTCCCGACGAGTTTGTGGTGGGATATGGGCTGGATTACGACGAAGAATACCGCAACTTGCCCTACGTGGGAGTGCTGGATCCTTCCGCCTGGCAAGGGCAGGATGCTTAATTTGGAATGAAAACCGCAACAAGCGGAATACCATTGGAGTAAATGAAAGGGGAAAACCCCGCGCAGCTTTAGCGTCGCGGCGTTTTCGATCCCCACAAAGGGAGTGAAGCGATGCCACCAAAGCGTAACAAGGGTTTGGGCATATATCTTGCGGTGCTCTTGGCCCTTATGCTCTTTGCAATGACCATGTTCAACTTTGACACCCATGCGCCTTCTATAAGTTATACCGAAATTGTCTCCTATTTCCAACAACACCGGGTTCGGGAGTTCACTCTGGATATGGGAACGGGAGATTTGGAGATAACCAAGTTGGAGGGGGAAAACCCCGCCAACCTTCCCATTCTCTATAAGGTGCCCAGCGTCACCATGTTCTGGAATGACACCCGGGCGTACATTGAGGAATACAACCTGGAGCATCCCGACGACATCATTCAGGGCACCTACAAGCCCGCTCAGGAAATGCCCTGGTGGGTCAGCCTGTTGCCCACTTTGCTGCTGATCGGCCTGATGGTTGTGTTCTGGGTGCTGATGATGCGCCAATCCCGGGGCGGAGGCAACGTGGCCGGGTTCGGCAAGGCCAAGGCCCGTTCGGCGCAGGATGGCAGGCGGGTGACCTTCGCCGACGTGGCGGGAGCCGACGAGGAAAAGGAAGAACTGATTGAAATCGTCGAGTTCCTGAAAAACCCGGGCAAATTCAACGCCCTGGGAGCCCGTATTCCAAAAGGCGTGATTCTGATGGGCCCTCCCGGCACCGGTAAAACTTTGCTGGCCCGTGCCGTGGCGGGAGAAGCCCAGGTTCAGTTTTTTTCCATTTCCGGTTCCGACTTTGTGGAAATGTTTGTCGGCGTCGGCGCAAGCCGTGTCCGTGACCTGTTTGAACAGGCCAAAAAGAATGCCCCCAGCGTAATTTTCATCGACGAAATCGACGCGGTGGGCCGTCAGAGAGGCGCGGGCCTGGGCGGCGGCCACGACGAACGGGAGCAGACCCTCAACCAGCTCCTGGTAGAGATGGACGGATTTTCCACCAACTCCGGCGTCATTGTGTTGGCCGCCACCAACCGCCGGGATATTCTGGACCCGGCTCTGATGCGTCCCGGCCGCTTTGACCGGCAGATTACCGTCGGTTATCCCGACATCAAAGGGCGGGAGGAAATTCTCAGGGTCCACTCCAAGAACAAACCCCTTGCCCCCGACGTGGACCTCAAGACCATTGCCGGCACTACACCGGGCTGGACTGGCGCCGATTTGGAAAACCTCATGAACGAGGCAGCCCTGCTGGCCGCCCGAAAAGGCCTTAAGGCCATCACCATGAAGGAGATCGAAGAGGCAAACATCAAGGTGGCCATGGGCCCCGAAAAGAGAAGCAAGGTGCTCACCGCCGAGGACCGCAAGCTCACCGCCTATCACGAGGCGGGCCACGCCCTGTGCTTCTACTTCTGCCCCACCCAGGACCCGGTGCATCAGGTGACCATTGTGCCCCGCGGCCCTGCCGGCGGCTTTACCATGCCTCAGCCCACCAAAGACCACATGTATGTCACCAAAACCCGCATGTTTGAAGACATTGTGGTCAGCTTGGGCGGGCGGGTGGCGGAGCAGTTGGTGCTGGACGACATCTCCACCGGAGCGTCCAACGATTTGCAGCAGGCCACCAAAATTGCCCGCTCTATGATTACCCGTTACGGATTTTCCGAAAAGCTGGGTCCCGTGGTTTATTCCCAAGACCCCGACCAGGTCTTCCTGGGCAGGGATTACGTCAGCGGAAGCCATGTTTCCGACGCCATCCAGGCCGAAATTGACGCGGAAATTCGCCGCGTCATCGACGAAGCCTATCAAAAGTGCACCGAGATTCTCACCGAGCATATGGATAAGCTGCACCTGGTGGCTCAAAAGCTGCTGGAGAAGGAAAAACTCAACAGCGCCGAGTTTAAGGCCCTGATGGAATCGGATGAAAAACCTAAACCCCTGTCCCAAGTCGTCATCCCCGAGCTGAAGATTCCGGGTTACACCAAGGAAAAGTCCTCCCAGGAGGAACAGACTTCCGAGGAGGCGCCAACCTCAAAAGAAGAGCAACCCAGGGAGGAGCAGACTTCCCGAGAGCAGACTGCTTCCAACCGGGAACCCGCTCAGTTCGATGATGGGAAAAAAGACGGTATTGACAACAAAACTAATCAGAACAGTCAACCACAAAATTAGTTTAAATTAGGTTAAATAATTATAATTTTATTAAAATAAAACGACACAATATGTTAACTTTCATATTGTGTTTGTTTTATATGTTTGATAAAATATAAACAAGCGCTAATTTTGCATTAGGAGGAGGAATATGGTCGAAGTTATTCATAAAATTAAAGAAACGGAAGACAACGCAGAAGAAATCAAAAAACAGGCCAGGCGTACGGCAGCTCAAATCAAAGAGGAAGCGGTTGCCAATGGCCGGAGCCTCCTAGAAGCAACGAACCAAAAGGCTATGCAGGAATCAGCTGCCATCATCGAGAAGGCACAGGCCGAGGCTAAGGCTCAGCTGGAGCGTTCACGCGCGGAGAGCGAAAAGCTTTGCCAGGAGCTGAAATCTTCTGCTAACGCCAAAATCAGTCAGGCGGCCAAGGTCATTGTGGAAAGGATTGTGGGCAGCGTATGATAGTTAAGATGGAGAAGCTGTCCGCCGTTGCGCTGCTGGAGGATAAAGAGGCGATTCTCAGCGGTTTGCAGCGCGCGCAGTGCATCCAGATGCGTCCCTTGGAGGCTTTGGAGAGCTATGAGGAAATAGCAGCTCTCACCGAGGCCGGCCGAGTGGACGTTTATACTCTGGAGCAGGCAGCGTCCCGATATGCCAACGCGCTTTCGGCCATATCCGCCTATGCGAAGAAGCGAAGTATGTTTGCTCCCAAACCGACGGTTCTTTTTGACCAGCTGGAAGACGAGTCCATGCTGGCCCGCGGGGAGGAAATTTGCAGCACCATTGAGGAAATTATAGCGGAAATTTCCAAGCTACGAGCCGCCCGGAGCAAAGACGCCTTTACCCGTGCTTCTTTGCAGCCCTGGGCGGACAATGATTTGCCCCTGGAACTGGAGGGAACGCGGTCGGTTTCCGTAGAATACTACCTGCTTCCCGCCAAAGCCGACATGACCCAGCTGGAGCAGCTTCGACAGGAGCAAGCGCCGGCCTGTGTCCTGAAGGTGATTTCCCAGGACAACGAGCAGCAGTATCTGCTGGCCATCTGCCACAATCGGGACAAAGGGGCCTTGTGGGATACCCTCAAAGGATTTGGCGCCTCCCGTATGTCCTTTAGTGGTTTGAAGGGCACCGCCCTGGAAAATATCAGGGCTCTGGATGCCAGCATTGCCAAAACCGACCAGGCCATCGCCGACTGCGAAGCCCGCTTGCGGCAGGTGGGAGAAGACATCTTCCCCCTGCAATACAGCTACGACGCCCTGACCGTCAAGCTCCAGCGGGAAAAAACAGGGCAGGTGTTGCGCAACACCCAAAAGGCTTTTTGCTTTACCGGATGGGTACCCGCCACGGCCCGGGAGCAGGCGCTGGCAATCCTGGAAAAGTACCACTGCTACTACGAGCTGGAGGAACCGGTGCAGGAAGCGGGAGATGAGCCGCCCGTCCTGCTTAAGAACTCCAAGCTGGTCACCCCTTATGAAGCGGTGACCAATATGTTTTCGCCTCCCTCCTATTGGGGATTTGACCCCAATAACTTTGTGGCAGTCACCTACTTCATCTTCTTTGGCATGATGATGGGTGACGCCGGGTTTGGCTTACTCCTCTTTTTGGGCGGTTTGTTCCTGTCCAAGAAGGCGGGCATGAAGGGGGTTGCCGAGGTCATTACCATGGGAGGCCTTTCCTCCATGATATGGGGCATTATCTTCGGCAGCTTTTTTGGAGACACCATCAGCGTGGTCTCCGATGTGTTCTTTGGGCACCGCATCAACATTACCCCCATACTGGACCCCATCGGACAAGCCGTTGTGGTCATGGGTCTTTGCCTGGTGTTGGGACTGCTTCATATCTTTTTGGGTATGGGCATCAAGGCCTATATGCTCATCAAGTCCGGGCAGATCTGGACTGCATTGTTTGATGTAATATTCTGGATTCTGTTTATTCTGGGACTTTTGCTCATGTTGGCAGGTTCGTTCTTTGGAGAACCCTTGTCCACCATTGGCAAGTGGATGTCGCTGGTATGTGCCGTGGTGCTGATTCTCACGAAAGACCGGGAAAGCAAAAATCCGATTAAGAGAATCCTCAAGGGTATCTGGGGACTTTACGATATTTCCAGCTATCTTTCGGACGTTCTCAGCTACTCCCGTATTCTGGCGCTGGGCCTTGCCACCGGTGTTATTGCTCAGGTATTCAATATCATCGGTACCCTGTTTGGAGGCGGCATTTTCGGCTTCCTGTTTTTCCTGGTGATTTTTGTCATCGGATCGGCGCTCAATTTGGGCATCAACACCCTCGGTTGCTATGTTCACGCTGCAAGACTGCACTACGTGGAGTTTTTCGGCAAATTCTATGAATCGGGCGGAAAGCTCTATACCCCTCTTGCAGCCAATACCAAATATGTCAAGGTTACAAAATAAGGAGGAAGACTAACAATGGAAACAAAAGCAATGGTAGATACCCTGTTTGGTATGTCCGGCCCGTTTTTTGCCGCCTTGGGAGCCGCGTTGGCGGTTAGCCTTGCCGGCTTTGGCTCCGCCAAAGGTGTGGGAATTGCCGGCGAAGCCGCGACCGGCGTTGTGGTAGAGGATCCTGATAAGTTCGGAAGCACTTTGATTCTGACTCTGTTGCCCGGTACCCAGGGTATTTACGGCTTCCTCATCGGATTCCTGGTTCTGTTCTTCACCGGTATGATGCCCGGCGGCACCATGATCGACATTTCTCTGGAAATGGGTCTGAAAATTTTTGCCGCCTGCCTGCCGGTAGGTCTGGTTGGTTTTGTTTCGGGCGTTGCTCAGGGCAGAGTTTCCGCCGCCGGTATGAACATCGTTGCCAAGCGTCCCGACCATATCTCCAAAGGTATGCTGTACGCCGCCATGGTGGAAACCTACGCCATCTTTGCTTTCCTGGCCTCTCTGCTGATGGTTCTCGGTATAGTGATGTAAGTTGGGATGTGAAAAAGTGAGTGAAAAAAACGCTGTCATTGCGATAACCGATAAAATTCAGGCGGAAGCCCAAGCCTGGGCGGACGAGCAGATTGCCGCCGCCAAAGCGGAGGCGGAGGCCATCCTTGCCGATTACCAAACCAAGGCCGACCAGGCTTACGAAAAGACCCTGGCCGAAGCGAAGGTCAAAGCGGCGTTTATCGCCGACCGAACCGTCAGCCAGGCCGAGGTGGAGCGGCGCAAGATGCTTCTTGCCGCCCGGCAGGAGTGCGTGACCAAAGCCTTTGACAAAGCTTTGGAGATGCTCTGCAACATGTCGGTTCAGGAGCGGGTGCTGCTGATGGTTAAAAGCGCCCTGCAGTATCAAACCGCCGACGCCGAGTATATTTTCAACGCGGCCGACCGCAAAGAGGTGGGACCTCTTGTGGTGGATACGGTCAATTCCATTTTCAAAAAGCAACAGCTCAAGGAAACCTTCTCCGGCGCTATTTTGGAGCAGGTCAAGAAGTTGTTGAGCGGCAACCGCACCCGCACCTACACCGCCACCTTGTCCGACCAGGTGGGCAACTTTGCCGGCGGGTTCATTCTCAAGCAGGGGGATGTGGAATTCAACTGTACGTTTGAGGTACTGGTTGCCGGCGTGCGGGAAAATCTGGAGGGGGAAACCTCCGCAATTCTGTTTTCGTAGGGCGGGGGTGAAAGGTTGGTCACGTTTAAGGATACCGATTTCCTCCATGCAGGTTCCCGGATTAAGTCTTTGGAGCGCAAACTCCTGACCCAACGGCAGCTCATTCAGATGATTGAGGCTCCCACCTTGGACGAAGCCTGGAAAATGGTTAACGACGCCGGCATCGGAGTGGGAGTTCCCCTGGAACAGTACGAACGAGCCTTGAGCGAGAATCTTGCCCAGACTTATGAATTTTTAAAGAACCTTTCCAAGGGATATGATTTTCTGGATCTGCTGCGCTATGAGTACGACGCCCTCAACTTAAAGCTTCTCATCAAGGCGCAGGCCATGAACAGGGAGCAGGTTGAGCTGGTGGAGATGGGCAGCGTTCCGGTGCCTGTGCTGCGGGAGGAATTCCGGCTGCAAAAGTATCAGCAAACCCCACGCCTTTTGGCGGAAGCCGTTGCCGAGGCCACCGATGCTCTGGCTCGCACTGGAGACCCCCAGTGGGTGGACGTCATTGTGGACAAAGCCATGCTGGCGGCCATGCTGCAAAAGGCAAAGGAGTATGAGATTCCTTTCCTTCACAAATTGGTCAAGACCAAAATCGATATTGCCAACCTGCGCAGCGTGGTACGGATCCAACGGATTGGCAAGGAGCTGGACTTCGTCAAGCGGGTGCTGGCTCCCGGCGGCAATCTGGATGTGGATGACCTGGCCGAAGCCTTTACCAAAGGGATGGACGGCATCATCGCCCTGATACAGGGCAGCGATTACGGCCCCATTCTGGACCCGGCCCTTGAGGCTTTGCGCAGCGGCAAAGGGCTGACCCAATTTGAACGCCTTTGCGACGACTGCATCACCAATGTGCTGGACAGCGTCCGGCTGATCCCCTTCGGGGTGGAGCTGCTGATTGTGTATGCCGCCGCCAAGGAAGCGGAAATCAAGGCGGTGCGCATTGTGATGGCCTCCCGCCTGGCAGGGGTGGCACCTGAGTTGATTAAAGAAAGGTTGCGTGAAACCTATGCGTAGCAAAATAGCCGTAGTGGGCGAAAAAGCAAGCGTCATGGGCTTTCGCGCCGTAGGCTTCGAGGTATTCGAGGTGGAGGAGCCTGCCGATATTTTTTCCATAGTGGAGCGGCTGGTGAAGGAAGCGTACGGAGTGGTGTTCATCACCGAGCAGGCTCTGGCAAAGGCTCCCGGACTGCTTGACAAATACAAGGATACGCGGATCCCCGCGATTATTCCCATCCCGGGACGGGATGGAACCCTCGGCATTGGTATGGAAAACCTGCGCAAAAGCGTAGAGCGGGCCGTGGGTGCGGATATACTCAATCATTAGAAAGCAGGTGAAAAGATTGGCGAGTATCGGCACAATTGTCAAAATAGCGGGTCCGCTGGTTGTGGCCAAGGGTATGCGGGATGCCAACATGTTCGACATGGTGCACGTTGGCGAACAGAAGCTTATTGGCGAAATCATCGAGATGCGCGGCGACCGCGCTTCTATCCAGGTATACGAAGAAACCTCGGGCCTTCGGCCCGGAGCCCAGGTGGTGTCCACCGGAGCCCCGCTTTCGGTAGAGCTGGCCCCCGGTATCCTCACCATGATTTTTGACGGCATCCAGCGCCCGCTGGAAGTCATGCGAAAAATGGTGGGAAGCTGCATCACCAGAGGAATCGAAGTCACCTCCCTGGACCACAACAAAAAGTGGGACTTTGTCCCGGTGGCCAAGGTGGGGGACAAAGTTTACCCCGGCGACGTTCTGGGTACCGTGCAGGAAACTTCCATTATTACCCACCGCATCCTCTGCCCGGTTGGCGTAGAGGGCGAACTGGTCAAAATTCAAGCGGGACAGTTCACCATTGTGGAGCCTATTGCCACCATCCGGAAGGCAGACGGCTCGGAAGTTACCGTTCAAATGCTGCAGCGTTGGCCTGTTCGTAAGCAGCGTCCCTATAAGACCAAGCTGCCTCCCAACACCCCTATGGTGACGGGTCAGCGGGTTATCGATACCCTGTTCCCCATCTCCCGGGGAGGCACCGCCGCCGTTCCCGGCCCCTTCGGTTCGGGTAAGACGGTGGTACAGCACCAGCTGGCCAAGTGGGCCGATGTGGACATCGTGGTGTACATCGGCTGCGGCGAGCGGGGCAACGAAATGACCGACGTTCTGATGGAGTTCCCCGAACTGAAAGACCCCAAATCCGGCAAGTCCATCATGGAGCGGACGGTGCTGATTGCCAACACTTCCGACATGCCGGTGGCCGCCCGGGAAGCCTGCATCTACACCGGCATCACCATTGCCGAGTACTTCCGGGATATGGGTTACAACGTGGCCATCATGGCCGACTCCACCAGCCGTTGGGCCGAGGCGCTGCGCGAAATGTCCGGCCGTCTGGAAGAGATGCCCGGCGAAGAAGGCTATCCCGCCTATCTGACCAGCCGCTTGGCTCAGTTCTACGAGCGGGCCGGTAAGGTCAAGACGCTGTGCAGCCCCAACGAGGACCGGGAAGGCTCCATTTCCGCCATCGGCGCCGTATCTCCGGCCGGCGGCGATATGTCCGACCCTGTGGTGCAGTCCACCCTGCGCATCGTCAAGGTGTACTGGGAGCTGAGCAGCTCGCTGGCTTACCGGCGCCACTTCCCCGCCATCGACTGGTTGAACTCCTATTCTCTCTATTTGGACCAAATCAAAGAGTTTATGAACAAGAATGTCATGGAAGGCTGGGGCGAACTCCACGCCGAAACCATGGCCATCCTTCAGGAAGAGGCGGAGCTGCAGGAAATTGTGCAGTTGGTCGGTTACGATTCCCTTTCCGCCGCTGACCGCCTCAAGCTGGAAGCCGCCCGTATGATTCGGGAGGACTACCTGCAGCAGAACGGCTTTGACGAGGTGGACACCTACACCTCCCTCGCCAAGCAGGTGGCTATGCTGGATTTGGTCATTTCCTTCTCCCGTCGTTCCCACGAGGCCCTGAAAGCGGGAGCCAGGGTGGAGGACATCTTCGCCATGAAGGTAAAAGAAAAGATTGCCAGAGCCAAGTATGTTCCCGAGGAAAAAGCTCTGACCTATATCAAGAATACCAAGCAGGAATTGGAAGCGGAGCTTGCCTCTCTGCTGACAAAGGAGGCCGCCGACAATGATTAAGGAATACAGAACCATACAGGAAGTGGCCGGCCCTCTGATGCTGGTCCAGGGCGTGGAAGGCGTAGCCTACAACGAACTGGGCGAAATTGAACTGGCGGACGGCAGCATTCGCCGCTGCAAGGTTTTGGAAGTCAATGGCAGCAACGTGCTGGTGCAGCTGTTTGAAAGCAGCACCGGTATTAACCTGGAGCAATCCAAGGTGCGCTTTTTGGGCAAGAGCCAGGATATGCCTGTCTCCGAGGATATGCTGGGACGCATCTTCTCCGGCATGGGCAACCCCATCGACGGCGGCCCCAACATCATTCCCGACAAGCGGCTGGACATTAACGGCCTGCCCATGAACCCCGCCGCCCGAGACTATCCTTCCGAGTTTATCCAAACCGGTATCTCCGCCATCGACGGCCTGAACACCCTGGTTCGCGGCCAGAAGCTGCCCATCTTCTCCGGTTCCGGTCTTCCCCATGCCAAGTTGGCGGCTCAGATTGCCCGTCAGGCCAAGGTGCTGGGTACCGACAGCAAATTCGCCGTCGTGTTCGCCGCCATCGGCATCACCTTCGAGGAAGCCAACTTCTTCATCGAAGACTTCCGGGTCACCGGAGCTTTGGACCGCACCGTGCTGTTCATCAACCTGGCCAACGACCCGGCCATCGAGCGTATTTCCACCCCTCGTATGGCGTTGACCGCCGCCGAGTATCTGGCCTTTGACAAGGATATGCACGTGCTGGTCATCCTGACCGACATTACCAACTACGCCGAAGCTCTGCGGGAGGTTTCCTCCGCCCGTAAGGAAGTGCCCGGCCGCCGCGGTTATCCCGGATACCTCTACACCGACCTTGCCACCCTTTATGAGCGGGCAGGCCGGCGGAAGGATTCCAAAGGTTCCATCACCATGATTCCCATCCTCACCATGCCGGAAGACGACAAGACCCACCCCATCCCCGACCTGACCGGCTACATCACCGAAGGTCAGATTATCCTTTCCCGGGAACTGTTCCGCAAAGGCATCACGCCTCCCATTGACGTGCTGCCCTCCCTGTCCCGTCTGAAGGATAAGGGTATCGGAGCGGGTAAGACCCGTGAGGACCACGCGGGAACCATGAACCAGCTCTTTGCCGCCTACGCCCAAGGTAAAGAAGCCAAGGAACTGATGACCATTTTGGGCGAGGCCGCTCTTTCTGAAGTGGACTTGCTCTACGCCAAGTTCGCCGACGAGTTTGAAAAGCGCTATGTCTCCCAGGGCTTCGACACCGACCGCTCCATCGAGGAGACTCTGACCATCGGCTGGGAGCTTTTGTCCCTCCTGCCCACCACCGAACTCAAGCGAATTCGTCCTGAATTCATCGAGAAATACCTGCCCAAAAAGGCGCAGTAAGGGGGTACAGTTATGGCCCTGATACGCGTCAACCCAACTCGGATGGAGTTGGCCAACCTCAAAAAGAAGCTGAAAACCTCCCAAAAGGGGCACAAGCTCTTAAAAGATAAGCGGGATGACCTGATGAAAAAATTCCTGACTTTGGTGCGGGAAAATCAGGAACTTCGCAAAATCGTGGAAGAAAAGATCATGGGAGTGTACGAAGGCTTTGTCATTGCAGGTGCCGTCATGAGTCCCGCGGCTTTGGACGAAGCTCTGATGATGCCCAAGCAGCGGGTGGAGCTGGAGGTTGGTTCCCAAAACATGATGAGCGTCGTGGTGCCGGTGTTTAGCTTCGAGACCTCGGGCGGGGAAGGGGACAACTACTCCTACGGCTTTGTCTCCACCTCCGGCGAGCTGGACAGTTCGGTGGCCGCTTTGGCCGACGTGCTGCCCTATATGCTCAAGCTAGCGCAGATGGAAAAGAGCGCCCAGCTGTTGGCGGAAGAAATTGAAAAGACCCGGCGCACCGTAAACGCTCTGGAGTATGTCCGGATTCCCAATCTGCAGGAAACCATCCGGTATATTCGGATGAAGCTGGAAGAAAACGACCGCGGCAACACCACTCGCCTGATGAAGGTCAAAGATATGATTGTGCAGCAGGCGATTGAGGAGCAAAAAGCCCGGGACGGAATGGCCGGCTGAACTACGGTGAAAAGAGAAAAAGACGCCTCCCTTGGAGGCGTCTTTTTTCGTTGCAAGAAAGAAAAGTGCTTGACAATTCTTGCTGGAAAAGCTATACTATTAAACGGACTGAAAAAATAGGGGTATAGCTCAGCTGGTAGAGCAACGGTCTCCAAAACCGTGTGCCGAGGGTTCGAATCCTTCTGCCCCTGCCATAACAAAGCCGCATGACCGCCGTGTTCATGCGGCTTTGTTATGTCCAAAAGCGCGGCTTTTTGGTTTGAACCACTTTTTCCATAGGGTGCCGCTTTTCTCCCATTAGGGAAACGGTTATTTTTGCTTTTTTGAATATGCCTTTACTACTGCAAAATTGCCGTTCGGATACCAAATCCGGAGCGTCTTATCATTTTGGTTGGACAATTTTTGCTTTCGATTGAAATTCATCTCCATGGACGGCACCGACGGCAGTGCCAACACCGTTCGCAGGGGCAGTTGCAGTTGAACGGCTCCCCGTTGATGGCTGCCTCCACCGCTCGGGCGTACATCCAGTCGGGAGCGAACATGCCCTGATATCCTCCGATGGGGCCCAGCCTCAGGCGACGGTAAGGGCGTTTGCGATAATAGCCAACAAACATATTCCACTTCCTTTCGTGCGGGATAATCCAGTATATGCGAAAAGGGCGGAAGGCGTCATGTAACGCCACCTTACCGCGCAGACATGGCGGTTGATGCAAAAGAAAAAGGGCTGTACAAACACAGCCCCAATATCATTACATTTTTGCAAGGGCGGCCGATATCTCGGCGGCCGACTCATTTTCCTTCGCCGTCCAGATTAACTGATTTTCCAGGGAAGAACCGCCCGCAATCGCATCCAGCACCATGGGGATAAAATCCTCGACGGAATCAAGGTCCATTCCCCTCGTGCAGGCAGCCCGCACGGTGGCTTCCTTCACACGGTGTTTTTTTGCCACATCGCCAAAGGACCGCGTCACGATTTCAAGAAACTTTTGTTCGGAGCACATCTCTTCGGGGGTGTGGTCAATTTCCCGATATACTCCCTGTTTAATTTCCTCTACCACTGCCAGCACGTGCTCCGTTCTTCTGCTCACAAAACTCATATTGGTATCTCCTTTATGTAGTGATGGTTCGTCGTTCATCAGCCAACATCATCATTATAACCGAAAGCGTGAAGCATATCTATTGACGGAGCACCCAATACGATTTGTATAATGAGTCGCTGAATTACGTCGTTGTGATACTGCTCGACAGACATGAAAAATGAGGACATATCCGTCGGTGTTTGGGGTGTTAGGCGTTGCTTTGTGCAATATTTTTTATTTATAATGACGGAATATGACTTATATTTTAATGAATATTTGCCAAACAAAAAGCCCCTCTTAAAAGAGGGGCTTTCCTTAGAGAGAAAGGATAGGGGAGAGGAATATGACTTTGAGACTCGGCTGTTAACGCAGAATATCGTCGCAGTGAAGGCGGACTCCCTGCTCCACCAGTTTTTGTTGCAGAATGCCGACGTCCAGAGATGGGAAATCGCTGGTGAGGGAAGCGGCCACTCCCGCCGCCTGACCGGTGACCACGCAGGGGGGAATAACCCGGGTGATGTCCCACATGGATTCGGTGACCGATATGTTGCGCCCCGCCACCAGAAGGTTGGGCACTTCCTTTCCGTACAGGCAGCGGAAGGGGATTTCGTACACGAAACCGCGGCGCCGCCAGTCGCTGATGGTGCCGATGCTGTCCTCCATGTAGGTGTACTCCAGGTCGTCCATCACCAATTCCCCCTCCAGCCTGCGGGTTTTGCGCAGCAGCGGAATGGTGGACATGGTGACCGGCACCATTTGAGGGTCTTCTTTGCGGCGCTGCAGAATGTCGTCCAGCATGCTTTGATGGGACAAAACCAGCATCTCGCTGAGCTGGTCCTCGTCCAGGGGGTTGTAGCGCTTGTCGGAAATCTCCACTTTGTCGTTTTTCGCACTGGCCAACGTAGCTTGCGCCTCCGGGGAAATGGTGACCTCGGGCATCCCGTACATCCGCAGCCGGACCTGCCCGTTGGAGAGATAATAGTACCAGCAGGCCAGTTTGCTTCCCTGGGAAAACTCCACCGTTTTGGCGCCGGCATACTGACAGATGTGGGAATCTCCCGTGCAGTCGATGACCGCTTTGGCCGCAATGGCGCTGCGCCCGGATACGGTTTCCACAAGGACGGTATCGATACGGTTACCTTTCATGGTGACGCCGCAGGCCAAAGCGCCGTACAAAATGGTCACTCCCAGTTGGGTCAGCAGCTTTTCCAGCTCCAGGGCGAAGAAGTGGGGGTTGTACTGCGCCGACATGCGGGTTTTACAGCGCTCTTCCAAAGGCGCGTCCTCCAGCCAGATGGAGGGGTAAGTGGTTTCCGCTCCGTGTTTGATGGAAAGCCGGAACAGCTCTTCCACAATGCCAAACTGCGCCTGATGCCCCTTGCCGTCATCCATCGGCATGTAGATGGTGATGTTTCCAAGGGTGGCCAGTCCTCCCAGCAGATACTGCCGCTCCAGCAGTATCACCTTGGCACCGCAGCGGGCGGCGGCCATGGCGGCTGCTACGCCGGCAACCCCTCCGCCTACCACCAGCACGTCGCAGCTTTTCTTTACCGGCAGGCTCCGTTCCTGTTCCTGTACATACCGTGTCACCAAGAACACTCCTCTCTTTCCGTTGCGATGGGGTCGCTGATGGACCACCACCATATATCTCATGGGATGTAGATGTCAGGATATTTTTTATGTAAATTTAATTATATTACATTTGATTTTGAATTAAAATTGTTATCGATTATTCTTTGCATAGGATTTGACTATATATTTTGTTTTTCGCTGATAGGATAGAATGGAATGCATAAGCTATGTTATATAGGGCAAACAATCGGACGTGGATTTAATTTTTTCGTTGTGGGATTCCGTCAAATGTGTTATGCTGTTCTTATGAGTTTGGAAAGTGCAAGATATCAAAGAGAGGAGATGAGAATGTGCCCTGTTATTTTGAAAGCCACACCACGTATGATGGAGCTGCATATCGGGCTTTGATTGCCGTCATGACTCGCAAGGTGCGGCCCATGCCACGCATTGTGTTGCTTAGTGTCAGCGTTTTGCTGTTGATTAGTGGCGCAGTATGGCCGCTTTTGAGCGATACTCGGGTGGTAGGCGGTTTGTTGCTGCTTCTGGGTTGTGTGCTTTGCCTCTTTGCTGTCTTTATGGAGTTTTTTGCCGCAAAGATGTTGATGAAAGAGCAAAAGGCAGACCAGGCTGTCATATACCACTACCAATTTTATGATACGGAGTTTACGGTGACAAACGCGGTCGATACCAGCACGGTTTCCTATGAATCGATCCAGAAGATATTGCCTTTTCGAAATTATCTGTTCCTCTTTGGAAATAATCAAGTTCATATGGTGGAGGTTGGCCACCTTTCGAACGGAACGGGCGAGGATCTCAGCAAGTTTTTGGAAAGCCGCATCAACCAACAAAATAATGGTTAAATCAAACACCCCCTGACAACCGTCAGGGGGTGTTTTGTTTGCATTTTAAGGTTGGGTCAAATAGGAATGATTGTTGAGCAAGTCTTCCTGATACGCCTTCCACAAATCGGGGGACAGCTCAAAAACAATATTGGTCTCGGCAAGCAGGGAATTCTTCAACAGCTCGCGAAGTTGGGGCTGACGGAAAATGTGGAACTTTTCCCCGTCGCTGTTGACAGCGTAGAGAATGGCTGCTTCCCGAGTGAAAACCATGACAAAGTCCCCCAGTTCGCCGTTGATGAGGGTAACTTTTTTCCACTGCTCCTCCTGGAAGAATTGGTTGAAGCGCTGCAGGTACAGGGCTCGTTCCTTGGGAGGAATCACCATCGTCCCAAGCAGCGGGACAATCAACTTCCCAAAAGCTACCAATCGCTCCATGGAAGCCGCGGAAAAGTACATCTTACCCGCAAGAAACCCACGGTGTACATTCTCGATAAAATTCACAAGGGTTTCGTCGGAATGCATCTGTTTCAATTCGTCTTTTTGCAGCAGATAGCCCATCGGCAAAAAGCTGTAGGTGGTGCTTTCCGTGTCTTCCATCAGCTCCGCAACCTGCTGGGGATTTTCCTTGAGATAGGCAATCACTTCGTCGGTTCCAAAACTGATCTTTTTTGGCTTGTCCTTGAACAGGGAATTATAGAACAAAATCAAGTAGCTTTTATGGGAAATGGGAGTTAAAAACGGCGTTTCGTCCAAATTGTCCAGAATCAGTAAAACATGGCCTTTAATCAGCAAAAAATGCTGCGGGATGGGGTTGGGGGTGCTCCATAAATTCAGGTTGCAGTATTCGTTGGCTTTAACGAAAAGAGAAACCAACCCTTCCACGTTTTTGACTTGGGTTTCCCTCATGCGGGTTTCGCTGATGATGTGATTAAAGGTGATGCCCTTCAACAACTTTGGATTGGTAATTACAATCCGCTTTAAAATACGGTGGTAGTTGAACCCCCACATAGGAAGGGTGCTGTACAGCTCCAAAGGCTCGCCGCTTTTATGCTCCATCAAATACTCCGACAAAATCACGCACAGCCAGTTGATGACTGGCTTGTGGCCCAAGAAATAAAAGCCGCGTTCCGCATAGTCAAAATTCACGCTGCTTTCCTGGGCAAAATTTTTGTCCATGGCGTATTCGATTCCGTAGCTTAAAAAGGCCAACAGCTCGTTTTTGGATTGGAACTCGTATATCACCGGGTACAAATCCTTAAATTTTAAGTGGCAGTTGGGAGCATAAATGGATTCGGCAAAATATTCTGCAGCCAGCTTGGTAAACACCTTACGTTCCCGGGAGGTGGGGAGGCGCTTGCCTGTTAAAATTTTGCTCAGACCGCTGGGGGTCATCCGAATGCTTGTAGCAAAATCGGTTTTGGTTTTTTGTGCGATTTGAATCAGTTCTTCTAACAACAGATGCAGTTCCATATTCGTAAGATGTCCTCCGATTTTCCAACAACAAATGGGTCTAGTCCAGCCGTTCTTTCGCTCCTCAATCGAGGTGTTGAATTATTTTAACATAAATCTCTTTAAAAATCTGCTCTGTAACGTCATAATTATTGATTTTTTTTGTTATTTTCTCCATTATTCTTCCTTCCACGAAGATGTATACAATGTAAACAGTTACATTTTGCGCCGTTGGATTGCTTAAAGAAATTTTGAAAAAATTGTTGGAATTATAGAAAAGTTTTCAAATAAAATTATTGGAGTTGACAGCCATGTGGATATATGCTATAAAAACTTTAGACTATATGGAAAAGTTTATGGAAATTATAATGTTAACGGTTACATACAAAGGGGTAACAGGTACGTATGAATCCTACCATAAGGGATGTGTCCAAGCTTTCGGGAGTTTCCACCGCCACCGTCTCCCGCACGTTTTTTTACCCTGAGCGGGTAAAAAAGGCGACGCGGGAAAAGGTGCTGGAAGCTGCCAGAGTGTTAAACTATTCCCCCAACGCCATTGCCCGCGCCATGGCGCTGCAGCGCACCGACAAGATCGCCTTTCTCATCTGCAAGGCCCACTCCTCCATTTTGGATGAGTTTTACGCCGGTATCTGCGAAGGCATCATGAAGGAAAGCAATGCCTACGACTATCAGCTTCTCATCTCCACAGAGGAAGACTGGATCGCGGCCACCAACAGCGCCAAGCGCAAACAGATCGAAGGAGTCATTTTGGGGGGCAACGCCAAGGCGGAACGGGTCCTGGAATTTCAGAACCAGAACATTCACGTGGTGATGGTGAACAACCGTATCGCCGGCATGAACCTGCCCTATGTGTTGTCCGACGAGCGGGACGGTACCAGGCAGGCGGTTCAGCATTTGGTGGAAAGAGGCCACCAAAAAATTGCGATGATTGCCGGCCGCTTTTCCCCATACATTTGCAGTGAGCGGTACAATGCTTTTTTGGACGCCATGAAAGAGCATGGGCTGAAGGTAGAGTCCCGCTACATCCGCATGTCCGACCCCGATATTGAAAGTGCCGTGGAGGTTGCGACGGCGCTGTTGCGCCAAAAAGATCCGCCCACTGCCATCTTCGGTGCCAACGACGTCATAGCCGTGGGCGCCATCAAAGCGGCCCTTCGCTTGGGCCTGCGCATTCCCCGGGACGTTGCCATCGTGGGTTACGACGACTCTTCCATCTGTTGCACCACCGAACCGGAACTGACTTCGGTCCATATCGACCGGATGCGCATGGGGCAGATCTGCGTGCAAAAGTTGCAGGCATTGATGCGGGGCGAGGAGATTGCAGAACAGGTAACTGTCCTGCCTACTTGGCTGAATGTGCGCGGCTCCAGTTAGCGGAACCGCACCCCACCCCTGAATATGCCATGAAGGAGGAACATTTGTGAAAAAACACTGGTATTCGCTGATCAAAGGTGTGATCAGTCTGTTGCTGCTCTTTATTGCCCTGTTTCCCATCTACTGGCTGGTTGCCATGGCCATTCGCCCCACCGACGAGTTGAAGGGGCATATTTCCGTCATCCCCAAAACGCTGACGCCGGAGCATTTTATCCAGCTCTTTGCCCAGAGAGGATTCGGTACCTCCGTCGCCAACAGCCTGCAGACAGCTTCCACCTCGTTGGTGCTTTCTCTTGCCATCGGCCTTTGCGCCGCCTACATCATCGCGCGCAAACGGTTCCGCCTCAAGATTAAAACACCCACCACCTATTGGGTTCTGCTGGTGCGTGTGCTGCCTCCCGTTGCATTTACCATCCCTCTGTACATCATGTTTTCCAAGCTGGGGGTTCTTAACAGCAAAGTACCTGTCATCATGGCTTGTGTGCTGATCAACGTGCCTCTTATCATCTGGTTTATGATCAGCTTTTTCCAGGACCTCCCCGTGGAGGTGGAGGAGAGCGCAAAAATCGACGGCGCCACCGAATGGCAGCAGTTTCGGCGAATTGTTTTGCCCCTGGTGGCTCCCGGCATCGCAGCCATTGCCATGCTCTCCTTTATGTATGCCTGGAACGAATACACCTACAGCGTGATTTTCGTGCAATCTCCCGTCAACTACACTGTTCCCCTGACCCTGGCGGTTCTCAACACCGAGGATAACCTGACCAACTTCGGCCTCGTGGCTGCGGGAGGCGTGGTGTCGGTCATTCCCATTACCTTGTTTGTTATCTTTGCGCAGAACTACTTGATCAGTGGTTTGTCAAGCGGCGCTGTGAAAGAATAACAAAATAAAACACCCAAAACCAAAAAGTAAAAGGAGGATATCAACAACATGAAAAAGTTTCTGGCGATGATTCTTGCATTGGCAATGATTATGACGCTGGCCGCATGTGGTTCCCAGACGACATCCAGTGCCCCGCAGAGCAGCAGCTCCAAAGAAACTACCGCTCCGGCGGCATCCTCCCAGGCTGGTTCTTCCGCACCTTCTTCCGCACCGTCTTCCGAACCTCAGAAGCTCACCCTGATTCTCCGCGGCGGTACATATGCAGAGGTCATCAAGGCTGCCCTGCCTGATTTCGAGGCCGCCAACAACGTCAAATGCGAAGTGTTGGATCTTTCCTTCGACGACCTCCACAACAAAATTGCCCTGGACGCCACCAACGAAAAAGGCGCCTATGACCTGTGCATGGTAGACGGCTCCTGGATGGCGGAGTTTACCGCTCACAACGTATTGGCCAACCTTTCGGAGTTGGGCTACAAGTTTGACGACGACATCATTCCCAACACCACCGCCATCTGCGAAGTAAACGGACAGATTTATCTGGCTCCTTACTTCGGCAACGTTACCGTCATGCTCTACAACAAAGAGAACGTCAAAAACGCCGGCGTGGACATCGGCTCCGTGGATTCCTGGGAAGAGATTATGACCGCCTGCAAGAACGCGGCTTCTCAGGGCAAGAAAGGCTTCCTGCTCCGCGGCGATACCCCCGACAACTTCGTGTCCGACTTCCTGCCCCTGCTGCTTGCCTTCAACGGCTGGGTTGTGGACAAGGACAACAAGCCCACCGTCAACACTCCCGAATTTAAGGAAGCTCTGAATTTCTATCTGGACCTGATCGCCACCGGCGAAGCTCAGTCCAAGGATGATATCGTAGCAGCTCTGGACAGCGGCGCCGCCACCATGGCAGTGGGTTGGCCCGGCTGGTACGTGCCCGCCGACGACAAAGCTGCCAGCTACATTATGATTCCTCCTTCTGCCAAGAAGGGCGGCGAGAAGTACGCCACTTCCGAGTACGGTATCTGGTGCGTTGGCATCACCCGCAACAGCCAGAACAAAGAACTGGCCATGAAGCTGCTGGATTACATCATGTCTCCCGAAGTACAGCTTGCCTCCATTGACAACGGCGGCGTGCCTTGCCGTTACTCCTGCCTGAAGAACGCCGACGTTCTGGCCAAGATGCCTCATCTGCAGACCGTTTGCGACGCTCTGGAAAACGGCGTGTACCGTCCTGTCATTGAAGAGTGGACCGAGTTCACCAACATCCTCGGCGCTGAGATGGACAACATCATCAACGGCGTTAAGACGGTTGACGTTGGCCTTGCCGACGCTCAAGCTCAACTGGAAGCTCTGATGGCATAACCTTTTTTATCGCAAAGATTCTTGATGTTGCGCCTGTTCGCCGTCAAGGACCCTTGCGCCGCCGGCACCTTCCCTGCGGGCTACCTTGCGCCTGCAGGGAAGGGCCACAGCGGTAAACAAATCACCGAACAGGGAGGCTCATCATGTCCAACAAGCCTTACAAATTATCCGAAGGAGCCTTGGGGGATCGGGCGTTTCCTCACATCATGCTGGCACCCACCCTGATTATCCTCACGGTAATGACGTTGTATCCCCTTGTCTTTACCTTCATCTACAGTTTTACCGACTACAACTACTTAAAGCAGAGCGCATCCTTTATCGGCTTTGGCAACTACATAACCCTGTTTAAAAACAACTACTTCCGCCAGGCTATTTTCAATACCGTAAAGTTTACCTTTCTGGCCGTTATCTTTGAAATGGTTTTTGGCCTTCTTGTGGCGGTGTTTGTCAACAGCCTGAAAAGGGGACAAAAAATCATGCGCACGCTGTTGCTGCTGCCCTATCTTCTTCCCGCGGTTACGGTGGCACTGAGCTTCCGTATGATGCTCTCTCCCAACTACGGCATCACCACCCAGGTGCTCACCACACTGGGACTTCCCGTGTATAACTGGTTCCACGAAATCAAAACCGCCTTCAACACCATTTTGCTCATCGACGTTTGGCAAAACGTGCCTTTTGTGTTCCTGCTTCTGTATGCGTCCCTGCAGACCGTTTCCTCCGACCAGTACGAAGCGGCGTCCATCGACGGAGCCAACGTGTTGCAGCGATTCTGGTATGTCACGGTGCCCAACATTAAAAACAGCATCGCACTGTGCACCCTTCTGAGAACCATCGACACCTTCCGGCTCTTTGAAAAAGTCAACATTCTGACGGGGGGCGGACCCGCGAACTCCACCGCCACCATCACTCAGTTCCTATACAATTACGGAATCAAAAACCTCAAGTTTGGATTTGGCAGTGCCGGTGCAATTGTCATGACTGTGCTGGTATTGATACTTTCCAGCTTCTATATCAAAAAGGCTATACAGTAATGATGAAGTTGACGTTTATTAATGTGGGCTATGGTGAAGCCATTTTAGTGGAATGCCCGGATGCAGCCTATGCCGGCGGAACCTTCACCATGCTCATCGACGGTGGCAGCGCAGAGGCTGCCGAATACGCTGACAATAACACCGGCCGTACTCCTACCGCTTACTTTTTAAAGGAACGGGGGATTGACCATATCGATTTGATGGTCAGTTCCCATATTCACGAAGACCATCTTTGTGGATTGCTTCCGGTTGCCGAGCAAATTTCGGTTGGACATTTTTGGAAGAGTCTTCCCGTAGATTTTTGGAGGAAGATGCCTCGCCTTCCCTTATCCCTTGGCCCCACTATATCGTTGCGAAAACAAATTAGCGCCATCAACGATTACTGCACCCTGTGCAGTACCCTGGAGGCAAAAGGGACGAAAATTTCCTCCCTTTGCGCTTCCGAACAGGTTTATTCCCTCTGCCAGGATTTGACGCTGAAGGTGCTGGCGCCTTCCTGCCAACAGGTGGAGCAGCTGGTCAATATGTTTTTGGCGATTTATCACGCCTCCGATGAGGACGCCCGCCGCTCTGCCCTGATCAAGCTGGACAGCGCCATGAACAATTTCAGCCTGGTCTTACTGCTGGAGTACCAAGGAGTTCGCATCCTTTTGCCGGGGGATACCAATCGGGATGGTTATGCGGGAATCGAAGGGGACATTGGGGCCCATATCTTTAAAGTGGGGCATCACAGCCAGATTGACGGCATCGGCCTGGAGAAGTTTGAGCAAATTCATCCCCAGTATGTGGTCTCCTGCGCGTCCAGCGACCGCCGTTTTGGCAGCGCCCACCCCGACATTTTGAAGATGATGAGCGAGATGGGCGCAAAGCTGTTCTTTTCCGACTGCCCCGATGTGCCGCCCTACACCGATGGATTGCTGCCCCATCAGGGGGTGGAGTTTACCATCGCCGACGGCCGTATTACTCCTCGCTATCTGATTTCCCAACCGGCAACGAAATAATGCAAAAACAGCGCAAACTGCTATAAAGGCGGTTTGCGCTGTTGGTTTTATTGCTCTTTTCTAATTTTCCCTGCCCTGCCGCATTTCCCGAATTTGCTCCAAGCGCAGGTCGGCTTGGCGGCGCATTAAGGGGCTTCCGGCCCGGTTGGATTTCACCTGGAAGAAGAAGTTACGGGCCTGGTCCAGGTCGCCCAGTTTTTGATAGAGGTCTCCGATGATAAAGCTGATTTGTTCGTCCTTGCGCTCGTTAAAGGTGTAGTGCTCGTAGGCGTAGAGGAACTCTTTCAAAGCGTTCTGCCAGGCGTAGCGCACCATGGTTTGGTCGCCGCAATCCTGGTAGATGCGGCTTAATTTTTGCCAAAGGCTTCCCGTAATCACCTGGTGCTCGTCAAAGCAGTGGGGAGCGCAGAGCAAAGCCAGATAGTATCCTGCAAACACGGTGAAAGTATCCCTCTGGTCTCCCGTTTTCAGTTTGTACTTTTCACCGGAATAAGGGGAGACGGCCTGAAAAACAGCCGACCACAATCCTTTGGAAACGGTGGGAAAACTTTCGCTTTGGGCGGAAAACAGGCAGGAGGGACAGGTGACAATCTCGTAGTGGAGCGGTTCGATGTCCTTGTAGCGCACCCGCATATCGGGGTCGGTGGATTCCCGCCGCAGTTTGGTGGCAATGACGCTCAAATGTTTAAAGGAGCTTCCGCACAGAGGACAGGTAACGGTATCCAAATACAGGCAATCGGACTGATTGTTGAGGGCGAGGGTATAGGAGCCGTGCTCCTTGGGGAATAGCGGGCTGGCGGCGCTGGACGCCACATTCTGAGACAGTTTGCCGGTTTCCAGCAGCAGTTTTTGATGCTCCTGGAAGAGAGCATCGTACCGCTTGCAGATTTTTTCCATCAAGGAAAAGGTAAGTTCCGGCTGGTTGCTGAACAGCTCCCCGATATTTTGGCGGTTGATGCCGATGGCGATGAGGTCGGTGATGGCCACCACCGTTTCCGCCCGGGTTTTCCCGGCAAAGAGGGTCATTTCGCCAAAGAAATCCCCCGCCGTCAAGGTGCCGGTCATCACTTCTCCCGGCATTTGATAGTTTTTGTAAACCCCTGCGTTGCCATGCAGGATCACGTACATTTCGGTGGTGCTGCTGTCCCCTTCGCGGGCAATCACCATACCGGACGCATATTTTTTGACCCCTGTCATCTTCAACAGAGAATTCAAATGAATCAAGACGGTACTACCCCCATATCGTTGCTACAAAAATCGACAAGTCATTTTATGTAATTATATCATACAGGGGTAAAAAATCAAAAGGATGTCCCATTAATTTTTGATTTTTATGGGATATTTATACCTAATTCAGACCTTCCATCACATATCGTTTACTTTTTATCTTCCGCGGCGGCTGTTTCCTGCGCCCACTGGTCAAAGCCCTTCATCACGCGGTCAAGGGTTTGATAGCAGATGTCCGGCAGGGTCCCGCCCCAAACCTGTTCGGCGGCCGCGAAGCCTTCTTTGACCGCTTCCCGCAACTCGTCGATTTTGGAAGGGTCTCCGCCCGAAAGGGCTTTGGCAAATTCCAGAATGCGCCGGGCTGTTTGCTCCACGCCCCATTCTCCATCCTCCGCAATGGCTTGCCGCGCCTGCGCCTGCGTGGCCTCGTCAATTTCCATCTGGGAATTGAGCGTGTGCTCTGCCAGGGCGCCCTGCTTCTGGAACAGTTTTTGCACCATGGTTCGAAAGGCTTCCACATTGTTGGCCAGTTTGGTTTTCATGGCGCTGACTTTGTCCAGATTTGGCTTGTACTGAGAGGATTTGGTAAAGGTGTCGGTTTTGGATACGGGAGACGTTTGCGGCTGGTTTGCGGGTTGGGTGGCTTTTGCCTTGGGAGCATAACTCATGGAGGAACCACTGTACCGATATTTGCCAACCGGTGTCAACATACAACTCTCTCCTTCTCAGGTGATGGAAAAAAATATCCTTTTCTTATTCTTCGTCACTTCTCCTCGCTTCTTTAGAAGAAATACAATATTGCGCAAAGAAAAAGCTCCTCGCGGCTATGCCGTCGAGGAGCGAATCATCGTTGATTTTAAAATAATCCGAGACCTTTAAGCAAAGTGATTCCCACAAAAGTGGTCAAACCGCTGAATAAAGTGGTGATGCCCACCATTTGGGCGGTAAATTCCGGCTTGATGTTGTATTGACGGGCCATAATGCCGCAGGAATTGGCGCAGGGAGAAGCAAAGAGCACGAACAACGCTCCCAGTTCTGCCCCCCGAAAGCCCGCGGCAACAAAAATGGAGAGCAGAACCACAGGCACAAACACCAGGCGCGTAAGGGTCATCTTCACGATTTTGCCCACATCCCCCATTTGCTTTCTGTCCAACACAATCTGGGTGCCCAAGGTAATCAAACTGAAGGTGGAGGCAACGCCGCCGATATTCTGCAGAGTTTTTTCCAAAAACACAGGGAAGGCAAACCCGGTCAAAGAAAAGGGAATGCCAAACAGGATGGAGAGAATCAAAGGATTTCGCACCACTTTGGAGAGGGTACTTTTCAGCAGCGCTCCCACGGAAGTATTTCCGGTGTCCGCCAGGCTGAAGAGAAATAGAGTCAAAAAGTTAAAGGGAATGATAGCCACCGGAATGAGCATGGCGGCAATCTGCACGCCTTCTTGTCCAAACATGTTTTGCGCCAGAGGGATTCCCAGCAGGATGTAGTTGGAACGAAACCCCACATGAACGCAGGCCGCCAGCCATTCCTTATCTTTTTCGATGAAAGAGAAAAGGAGCAGCAGCACCGAAAACATCCCAAGAAGCCCAACGAAGGCGTATGTCAGCAGCTTTGGCGAAAACTCGGAGTGAAAATCAATGGACCGAATGTTGTTGAAGGTGAGGACGGGAAGAAACAGCTTAAAACACATGGCAGAAAGCTGCTTGCTGGTGGATTCGCTCACCGCATTTTTCCAACGGAGCACAATGCCAACGGCCATGCAGAGCACCACGGGAAGGGTGGCGTTGATGCTAAACAAAAGGATATCCAACAAACCCATCGCCTTTCTTGGGAATGAAGCTGGCGCTAAACGCTATTTGATGCGGGGATTTTTGTCAGACGCATAGTCCCAGGTGTCGGAAGACTCCCCTTTTCGCTCCAGCAAAAAGGAGACAAACCGCTTAAACAAGGAGTAGATAATGGCAAACAGGGGAACGCCTATGAACATTCCCACCACGCCGAGGAGCCCGCTGAACAGCATGATGGACAGGATAATCCACAAAGGGGATAGGCCGATGCTGTCCCCCAGGATTTTTGGTCCCAAAATATTGCCGTCAAACTGCTGGAGCACCAGCATAAAAATCAAAAACCACAGCGCCTGCATGGGGCTGATGACGGCGATAATCAGAGCACCGGGGATGGCTCCCATAAAGGGCCCGAAGTAGGGGATGACATTGGTAATACCCACAATAAAGCTGATGAGCACCGGAAAGGGCAGCCGGAGGATGCTCATGCCAATAAAGCATAGCACGCCAATTATCAGGGAGTCAATCACCTTACCCAACACAAAACCGCTAAGAATTCGGTTGGCGTCTAGTGCAAGGTCAACAACAAGGCGATAGGCTTTTTCGGAGGTAAAGGCCCGCAGAACCTTTTTCAGTTGGGCGAATAGCTTTTCCCGGTCCCACAGCAGATAGATGGAGACGATGATTCCCAAAAACAGATTGATGATGGAAGTGGTGACCCGCTGGGTGGCGCTGAGGACACTGGGCAGCAGGGTGTAAAAGTAGTCGCTGGCGCCTGCCGCCCAATTCCGCAGGGAATCCAATATTTGGGAAAGGATGCCGATGACCAGCTTTTCAAATTCGGTGCTCTCTCCAAAGTTGTGAATGAAATTGGTGATGGTAATATCCCACTTTTCCAGAGCCTTGAAGTAGAACTGCAGGTTGTTGAGGATGCTCTGGATGCTGGCGAAAATCTGGGGCACCACCATGGCAAAAAAGAAGCCCACAAAGGCGAAGGCCATCAGATAGGTGAGTATCAGTCCCACCACCCGGCGGGGAAGGGGCTTGATGGCCCAACGGGAAAGCAGGCGCTCTTCCGAAAAGCGCAGCAGAGGGTTGAGAAGAAAGGCAAACACAATGCCGTTGATAATGGGCTGCAAATAACCCGCCACCCGGCCCAAAAAGCCGCTGACCATCCCCAGGTTCTGTACCGCCTGGTAAAAGATAATGCTGCAAATAATCACCAGCAGGGCGTAGATGGCTATGGTGGTGTATTTGTCGTTGCGTTCAAATTTCATAAAGTCCCCTCGTCTCTCTGCGATGGTTGCGGTACATTAGTTTTCCTCCAAAAGGAGGGACCAGCGGGAAAGGGCCTGGTCGTAGGCCTTTTGTTTTTCTTCCAGGGTATCGCAGGCCTGCTGCAGCCGCTGATAATCCGCCGCCACTTCAGGACTGGAGATTTCCCCTTGCAACTGGGCTATTTCCCCTTCCAGCTTTTCGATTTCCTGCTCCAAAAGGGAAATCTCCCGCCGGCGGGCTGCCTCTTCGCTTCGCTGCTTTTTGCCCCGATAGGAGGACGTTTTGGCCGGCTTTTCCGGTGGCTGCGGCTTGGGGGCGGGAGGCTGGGCGTTTTTGGCGGCCAGGTAGCTGTCGTAATTGCCTTTGTAAATCTGAATGCCGTCGGGGTGCATCTCGGCGATTTTGTCGGGAAACTTGTTGAGAAGATACCGGTCGTGGGAGACCACCAGCAAAGTGCCGGTGTATTCCTGCAGGGCTTTGTCCAACGCCTCTTTGGAGGCCAAATCCAGGTGGTTGGTGGGCTCGTCCATTACCAGCACGTTGCCGCACCGCAGGGTGAGGATGGCGAATTTCAGCTTTGCCCGCTCCCCGCCGGAAAGCTCGCCCACCCTTTTATACACCGCGTCCCCCGTCAGGCCCATGTTGCCCAGCACGGTGCGCAGTTCCTGCTCCGTTTTTTGGGGAAATCGGTCCCACAGCTCGTCCAAAGCGGTTTTGTTGGAGTGAAGGCCAAACTCCTCCTGTTCGAAGTAGCTGACCTCGGTGTTGACGCCCCATTCAATCCTTCCCGACTGAGGGGGGATAAGCCCCACCAAAGCCGACAGGAAGGTGGTTTTTCCAATGCCGTTGGCCCCCACCAGGGCGATTTTTTCTCCCCGGGTGACGTGGAAGTTGAGATGGGAGCATAAGGTCCGCTGTTCCATCCCCTCGCCCACCGCAAGGGTCAAATTTTCCACCGTAAGGACGTCCTTGACCGGCTCCCGCCGATAAGTAAACCGCAGTTTTGGGGGACGTGCGGGAGGGCGGGGACGCTCCACCAGCTCCATCTTTTCCAACGCCTTGCGGCGGGACTGAGCCCGGGCGGTGGTGGAGGCCCGCACAATGTTCCGGGCGATGAACTCCTCCATTTCCGCAATTTGCCGCTGCTGAATTTCCCATTCCTTCTGCTGGCGCTCCAGCCGCTCCTCTTTCAACACCACATAGCGGCTGTAGTTGCCGGGGTAGGTGATGAGCTCATGGTTTTCCAGCTCCCAAATGCTGGTGCAGATTTTGTCGAGAAAATACCGGTCGTGGGAAACCACCAGCAGAGCTCCCTTGTAGCTGAGCAGATAATCTTCCAGCCAGTTGAGGGTGCGAAAGTCCAGATGGTTGGTGGGCTCGTCCAAGATGAGAAGTTCCGGCTGCTCCAACAGCAGCTTGCAGATGGCAAGGCGGGTCTTTTCCCCGCCGGAAAGCACCTCCACCGGCGTTTGGGGGTCGGTGTCGGCAAAGCCCATACCCGAAAGCACGGTGCGAATTTTCACGTCGATGAGGTAGCCGTCCCGCTGTTCAAACAGCCCCTGCAGATGGGCGTACCGGGCGGTCAACCGGGAATAGTCTGGGTCCTCCACCGGCGTTTGGGCAATCTGTTGTTCCAGAGCGCGCAGTTCCCATTCCGCTTCCAGCAGCGGGGCAAACACCGAGCGCATCTCCTCCCAAATGGTGTTGCCGGAGGAAAGCCCGCTGTTCTGCCGCAAAAAGCCGATGGTCTTGTCCGCCCGGGCAACGGTCCCCCCGTCCGGCTCCAAGCTGCCGTACAGAATGTTGAGCAGGGTGGTTTTTCCCGCTCCGTTGCGGCCGATTAAGCCAATCCGGTCGGCGTCTTCGATGCGGGCGCTGACTCCCCGCAGAACCGGGGCAGCTCCGAAACTCTTTTCAATGTTTTCCAACGAAATAATCATAGAGGCTCCGTTCCGGTGTCAAAGATAATCTATTGTTATAGTGAGGAAATGGTTGATTTTTGTTGCGTATGCTGAGGTAAAAAAGAAGGGAGGGGACTGCCGCCCCGCTCCCTCGTTATTGGATTGTTGTCTGCCTTAAGAAATTACAGATGAGATGTGATGGTGGACAGGACCTTTTCCCTGGAGTGTACGCCAATCATCTGGGTGACTGGTTTTCCCTGTTGAAAGAGGATGATGGTTGGAATGGTGGTGATGCCGTACTGGGAGGCAAGGTCGGGGTTATCGTCAATGTTGACTTTGCCGAATTCCACCTTTCCGTCCAGCTCGTCGGATAAATCCTCCAGCACGGGGGCGAATATCCGGCAGGGCATGCACCAGGGCGCCCAAAAATCCACCAGTGCGGGAGTTTCGCCTTTTATGAAATCCTGAAACGTTTCTTGATTCAATTCCAGCATTGATTCCAGTCCTTCCTAACGTTTGGCTACCCTTTTAAAGGGGTTGTCCATAGTATACCCAGATTTTTTATGGTTTGCAAGGAAGGACAATTTTATTGTTCCGACGCCTTGCGGTCCAGATACCTGGTGACCGCAAGGGCCGCCGTCTGCCCCTGGCCCGCCGCCCGCATCAGCTGATGGGGCTTTCCGGTGCAGTCGCCGGCGGCAAAACAGCCCGGCAAATTGGTTTGCATATCCGCATCCACCACGATATAGCCGTTTTCCACCTGAATTCCCGGCACCAGCGCGGATGGGGCAATGCTGTCCCGCAGTAGAAAGACCCCGTCCACCGGGATGGTTTCGGTTTTGGTTCGCAATGCCTCCACCTGATGTTCCCCCAGAATTTCCACCGGGGGACTGGTGATCAGTTGTATATTGTCCCGCAGAGTTTGCGAGAATTTTCGCACGGGAAGGTAGTATACTTTTTTCGCTAGTTCCGCCACAAAGTTGGCCTCCAAAGCCGCCTCGTTGCTCCAGCCCACCACCGCCACCGTCTTGTTCCGGTAAAGAGGGGCGTCGCAGGTGGCGCAATAGCCCACTCCTCGGCCCAGCAGTCGCTCTTCGCCCGGCAGCAGCTTGGCAGGGGAGGTTCCCGTTGCCAAAATAATGGTGGAAGCTTGGTAGGTGTTTTTGTTGGTGGCCACCGAGAAGTAGTCCCCCATGGGATAAACCAGGTTAACCTGTTCGGTGCGCAGCGGAATATTCATGCTGGCCAAATGTTCCCGGTACCGCCGCTGCAGCTCCCGCCCCGAAATACCGGGGAAGCCCAGGTAGTTGTCAATGCGGGGGGCGGTTTCCAGTTTGATGCTGAGGTTTTCGTTTCCGAACAGCAAAAAGTTCTTGCCCCGAATGGACAGGTTGACCGCCGCTTCCAAACCGGCAGGGCCGCTCCCCACAATGATGCAGTCATATCGATTCATAAACGGTACTCCAGTCCAAGATGTTTTTTATATTTTATGTCGAAATTGTGAACCAGGATTGAATGATATCCAAACAAACAGAAAAATCGCGCTTTTCTATCAGAAATCGAGCAGGTTGTGGCAGTATATTCCTGAGGGACCCAGCTTGCTTAAACTTGGGAATTTTGCTATACTAATGGCATTATATGGCTGCGAAGGTGGTCGAAGTTTGACAATTATTGGATTGGGAGGTTGTAAATGAACACTGGAAAGATACATAAAAGAGTAGCTCTAGTTTTTGCAACGTTTATAATGCTGTGCTTTACGTTTGCGGCGCCTTTGCAGGCTTATGGAGCTGTCACCATCAAGACTTTGGAAGCCGCGCAAGCGGTGGGTGGCATTGCGGGCATCGATGTTTCCAAATATCAGGGGAACATCAACTGGGCCAAGGTCGCCAAAAGCGATGTAAAGTTTGTTATGGTTAGGGCCTCTTTGGGGATGGAAGAGGACGAAACTTTTGTACATAACGCCCTGGGGGCTCACAACGAGGGACTGCTGGTGGGTGCTTATCACTACGCCAAATTCACCGACTATCAGTCTATGATGAAGGAAGCCAAACTGTTTATTTCCCAATTAAAAGAAGTGACCATCACCTACCCGGTGGCGCTGGATGTGGAGGCCCACCGCGGTCTTTCCCGTTCCGAGCTGACCCGTCTGTGCAAGCTGTTTCTGGAAGAAGTCAAAAACGCGGGCTATGACGTGATGCTCTACAGCTACTCCAACTTCTTCCGGGACTATCTGGACCTCAATGCCCTGGGAGACTACAGGCTGTGGGTGGCCAACTACAAGGAAGAACCCAATTTGGGGCAAGCCATTTGGCAGTACACCTCCTACGGCAGCGTTCCCGGCATCAGCGGGCGGGTGGACTTGAACGTGGCTTACGGTGACTGGGCTGTCCGCAAAAAAATTAAGGTGGACGCCGCCATTTCCCGTCAGATTAAGCAAACCCTCAACGAGCGCTACAATGCGGGCCTTGATTTGGACACGCTGAACATGGACCTGATGAACGCAGCCATCAATATCGGCCTACAAACCGAGGTAAACCGTCAGTTCGGCACCAATTACAAAATTACTCCCACTCTTTCCGAGGAGGTTGCTCAGCACCTCAAGAGCATCGACTACGTGAAGGGGAGCACCAAAGGAAACATCACCTATCTCCTTCAGGTTCGCCTGTTTTACAAAGGGTTCTACCGGCAGGCTCCCGACGGAGTCTACGATGACGCCACCGCCCAGGCCCTCTACGAATATCAGTTACAGTATGGCCTTCCGGCGGACGGCGACCTCAATTTGGACACTTTGAATTCCCTTTTGTATGTATAATTGCCTTAAAATAAGGCCCCCGAATTCGGGGGCTTTATTTTTATAAACAAATGGAAAATCCCGGGAAAAAGCATAAAAGGTTTGTCCCTGCATAGATATAGAGTGAGAGGATAAGCCCTCTGATTTGAGGGAATTCCCGTCAAATATTCGGGGAAATCCCTTTACTGGCAGGCTTCCAGCGTGCTATAATGTAGCAGTAAAAGTATCGCGATTGGGAGTGCGACCAACAAAATGACCTATACATATCGGACCACTGGCACCTGTGCTCGGGAAATTTTTCTGGATATTTCGGAAGACGGCGTTATTCGGGACGTAAGGTTTACCAACGGGTGCGACGGCAACACCCAGGGCTTGCGGGCGTTGGTCAGGGGACGTAAAGCGCGGGAAGTTCAGCAGCTTTTGCAAGGCATTCGCTGCGAAAACAAGCCCACTTCCTGCCCCGACCAGCTGGCCAGAGCTTTGGGCGAGGTGTTGGAAAAAGGGGAGATAACGGAGGATGCTTGAGCTGGGATTGTTCTTTTTGGCGGGAATGACACTCCTTGCGGCAGGTAACCGCACTCTGCCCTGTCTGTTTGCGATGGCGGGGGACGAGGACATGAAAATAGCGGGGGACAGCTTTAAGCCTGCGCCTCCCGATGCGGGAGAAGCGGAGGCCAAGGTTTATCTGGAACAAAAAAGCTCCGGCAATGTGGAAAAGGCCCGCCGTTTGGGAAGCCAGTTTGCCCTGGCGCTGCGGGAGAGGGTGTCGGAAAACCTCAACAACCCCAACTTTCAGGGAGAGCTGGCGGTGCGGGAACACCACAAGGCGGTGCTGTATTCCTATGTCGTCAATCGGGTGATTGCCGACCTTTCCCCCAACTCCATTCTGGCTCAAACGGCTCTCAATGTCTTTTACGCCGATTTGGAAGCGGAAACCCCCGTTTTGGCGGAGCATGTGCGGGATATGGCTGCCTATTCCCTCTACATACTCTGCGAGCGCTCGGAAACCTGCGTCGACGACGAAATCGGCCGCATTTATGCCCGCCTGTGCGGGGAGGAAGACAATCCCCGACGCGTCGAGGAGGGCAACCGCTGCTATCGGGAGTTTTACCATTTGTGCAGCCGCCTTCATCAGCAGACCGAATATGTATAGACCCCATAAGCCATTGGATGCAACGCAAAAACCAAGCTGTAACGAAATTACAGCTTGGTTTTCTCGATAGATACCGGTTCATTCCGCTGTCTCTGGCCCGGATGGCGACTCAGCCCCCTGCGCTTCTGCCTGCATCCGCTGCAGATATTCGTGATAGGCAGACAGAATTGCCTTTTCCAGACTGGAACGGGCCTCCGGGGTAATGGGATGCACAATATCCCGAAATACCCCATTGTCATCTTTGCGGCTGGGCATGGCGACAAACAATCGCTCCGGCCCTTCGATTACTTTGATATCATGTACGGCAAGATCGTGGTCGATGGTAATGGAAACCAGAGCCTTGAGTCGCGCGTCCTGGTAAGTCCGTCTAATCCGAATATCCGTGATGTTCAAAGAAGTAACCTCCCGTTGACAAGGGTTATAGTGTAGCGGTCGCCAGTGTGCGTTGGGGGGCAAACTATGGGCCGCCAAATTTTTTCTTTGCAGTAATATTGTTGTCCTTCGGTGCGCTTTTATACAGATTTGTTACAGTGTATGCGCCGGAATACAATTTTTTCCACCAAATATGATTATTTCCCCGGCCGCCAATGTATAATGTTATCGGTAGCCTAAACGGGAACAGCAATAAAGGAGCTATTGGCATGACAGAACTTGATCAACTGCTTTCGCAGAAGCGCAGAATTCACCTCATCGGCATCGGAGGTTCCGGCATGTTTCCTCTGGTGCAGATTCTTCACCATATGGGGCACCAGATTCAGGGTTCGGACAACAATACGGGAGATACCATCGACACCGAACGGGAAATGGGCATTACCGTCTACCTGGGACACAGAGCCCATCAGGTGGAGGGAGCCGACCTGGTGATTTATTCTGCCGCCATTATGAAAGACAATCCGGAGCTGGTGGCCGCCAAGGAACAGGGAATTCCCGTGTTTGAGCGCTCCGAAGTGCTGGGCTGGTTGACCCGGCAGTACAACCAGTGCATCTGTGTGGCGGGCACCCACGGCAAAACCACCACCACCGCGCTGCTGACCCAGATTTTGGTGGCGTCCGGGCTGGACCCCACCGCCGTCATCGGAGGAAAGCTGCCTCTCATTCACGGCAGCGGCCGGGCAGGCAACAGCCAAATTATGACGGTGGAAGCCTGCGAATTTGTGGACACCTTTTTGCATCTCTCCCCCGACATTGCCGTTATCCTCAACGTGGACGCCGACCATCTGGACTATTTCGGTACCTTGGACAATGTGATTCGGTCTTTTCACCGGTTTGCGGACCTTGCCTCCCACACCGTCATCTACAACGGGGACGACGCCAACACCCGCAAGGCGGTGGAGGGGCTCCAGGGAAAGGAGCTTATCACCTTCGGCTTTGGGGAAGGCAACGATTACACCGCCCAAAACATCCGGGTTCTGGACCCCTCCCATACCCGCTTTGATTTGGTTTACAAAGGCAAAACCCTGACCGAAATTGAGCTGTGCATACCGGGCAGGCACAATCTGTTCAACGCCCTTGCGGCCTGCGCCGCGGCCCAGGCGGTGGGGGTCACCCCGGAGCAGCTTGCCCAGACTGTCCCCGGATTTAAAGGGGCGGGCCGTCGCTTTGAAATTCTGGGCAAGGTGCGAGGTATTACCATTGCCGACGACTACGCCCATCACCCCGCCGAGCTGGCCGCCACCCTCAACGTGGCCGTTCAGATGGGGTACAACAAGGTTTGGGCGGTGTTCCAGCCTTTTACCTACTCCCGCACCAAGCTGCTGCTGGACGATTTTGCCCAGGCGCTGAAAATCCCCGACCGCGTGGTGATGAGCGAAATCATGGGGGGCCGGGAGTACAACACCTGGAACATCTACACCAGGGATTTGGCGGAAAAGGTTCCAGGCTCGGTGTGGTTCAACACCTTTGAGGAAATTGCCGACTATGTGCTGGCCAACGCCGAGGAAGGCGATTTGGTCATCACCCTGGGTTGTGGCGATGTCTACAAGTGCGCAAAGTTGATGCTGAAAAAAGGCGTATAAGGGCATATTAGAAAAATATTTGGCAATCTTTCAAAAAATAGGAAGAAAAATCTTGAATCGTTTGGCAAAATGCTGTAGACTACAAGGAGAAGTTAAAGATTGACCTGATAAGGAGGAGTCAATATGCCTTGGACGCCCTCGCTGTCTGTTGGTGTAGAGCTCATTGATGAACAGCATAAAACGTGGTTTGAAAAAGCAGACAAACTGTTTGAAGCAGGCAAAAACAATCAGGCAAAGGAATATGTGGGAGAGTTGCTGGACTTTTTGGACAGCTACACCAAAAAGCACTTTGCCGACGAGGAACAGTATATGCTCAGCATCCACTACCCCGGACTGGAGGAGCAAAAGCGGGCGCACACCGCCTTTATCGCCGAGCTGACCAAGCTGCGCAGTCAATACAAAGAATCCGGCGGGAATCTGACCGTCATCATCAACGCCAACAAAATGGTGATTGAGTGGCTGACCAAACACATCTCCAATATGGATAAAAAAATCGGAGATTTTGTTCGGCAAAAGGGATAAGCTTAAAGTCCCCTGCATTTTTGGAAAACGCGCTTGTCCCGTTGCTTTAGTATGAAATATAATTTGGTTAAGAAATACAAAAGAAGCGTCTATTCTCGTTCAAAATAGACGCTTCTTTCGTTTTTTCTCCCGCGGGCGGTGAAGGCTTTTCTTCCAAAAAACAAAAAACTTGCTCTTGACATTTTCAAAATTCTGTGATATCGTATCTGACAATTTAACACACTCAATTGCGTAGAAGGGAACTAGTACCACAATTGCTGGAAATACAGAGAGGGTCGGGTTGCTGAGACGGCTCATGAAGGCAATGTTGGGAACTCCTCCCGGAGCAGCAGGCGGAACGCAAAGAGGAAACTCTTTGTCATTATGTCGTGCCGGATGCCCACCGTTACAGGGGACACGATATCGGAGAAGGAAGAGGTTCTCCCGTATCGTTGGCGAGTGCGCGTATTTGTCATACGCGAATTCAGGTGGTACCGCGAAGAGCATTGCAGCCTTCGTCCTGAAGTATTTCAGGACGAAGGCTTTTGTTATATCGCCACCTGCTCCTATGCGAATGTGTGGAACAACATTAGGAGGGATCATTATGACACAGAACAACAGGATCATCATCTTCGACACCACTCTGCGGGACGGCGAGCAGACTCCGGGCGTCAACCTAAACCTTTCGGAAAAGTTGGAAATCGCCCGCCATCTGGAATCCCTTGGCGTCGATGTCATAGAAGCTGGTTTTCCGGCCGCCTCCCCCGGAGATTTTGAGGCGGTGCGGGCGGTTTCCCAGAATGTCAACTGCTCGGTAGCCGCTCTGTGCCGCTGTGTTCCCGACGACATTCACAAGGGCTGGGAGGCGGTTAAGTACAGCAAAAATCCGCGGCTCCACGTGTTTTTGGCCACCAGCGACATCCACATGAAATACAAGCTGCGGATGGAGCCGGACGAGGTGCTGCGCCGGGCGGTGGAGGGCGTCAGGCTTGCCAAAAGCTTTTGCGACAACGTGGAGTTTTCCTGCGAGGATGCCAGCCGCTCCCGCCCCGAGTTCCTCTACCGGGTGCTGGAAGCGGTCATCGAGGCGGGCGCCACCACCGTCAACATCCCCGACACGGTGGGGTACGCCACCCCTCCCGAATTTGGCAGGCTGATTCAAAGCATTTTCGAAAACGTGCCCAATATCTCCAAGGCTGTGGTCAGCGTCCACTGCCACAACGATTTGGGAATGGCCGTCGCCAACACCCTGTCCGCCATCGAAAACGGCGCTCGGCAAATTGAAACCACCATCAACGGCCTGGGCGAGCGGGCCGGCAACTGCTCCATGGAAGAAGCGGTGATGGCCCTGACGGTGCGCTCCAGCTACTACGGCATGGAACACGGCATCGACACTACCAAAATCTACCGCACAAGCCAGCGGGTTTCCAAGTTTACCGGAGTTCCGGTGGCCATCAACAAGGCCATTGTGGGCGCCAACGCCTTTGCCCACGAATCAGGCATCCACCAGCACGGCGTTTTGGCCAACCCCATGACCTACGAGATTATGACTCCCCAGTCGGTGGGCAAAACCGACAGCACGTTGGTGCTGGGCAAACTGTCGGGGCGCCACGCCTTTGCCGAAAAGCTCAGCTCTATGGGCTACAACCTTTCCAAGGAAGAAATCGACGACGCCTTCGCCCGCTTCAAGGTGCTGGCCGACAAGAAGAAAACCATCACCGACCAGGATTTGGAAGTACTGATTACCCAAAAAGTGGCGGAGGTTCCCGAGTTCTACCGCCTGGAAACCTTCCAGATTCAAAGCGGTAACAAGATGCACGCCATGGCCAGCGTCACCCTGGTGTACAACGACCAGGAGTTCACCCAGGCCGCCACCGGCGACGGCCCCATTGACGCGGCTTACAATGCCGCCGCCCAGATTGTGGGAGGGGAGTGGCATCTGACGGCCTACGACATCAAGGCGGTCACCGAAGGAGTGGACGCTTTGGGCGAAGTGATTGTCCGGGTCAACCGGGAAGGGAAAACCTTCACCGGGCGGGGAGTTTCCACCGACATTATCGAGGCATCCATCCTCGCCTACGTCAACGCCATCAACCGAGCTCTCGCCCATGTCGAGCGGGTCCGGGTGTAAAGGAGGCAGCATTATGGCAATGACCATGACGCAGAAAATTCTGGCGGCCAAAACCGGCCTGCCTTGCGTGACGGCCGGCCAGCTCGTTGAGTGCAAGCTGGACTTTGTGTTTGCCAACGACATCACCGGCCCGGTGGCCATCGACGAGTTTTACAAAATGGGGGCGGACCGGGTGTTCGACCCCGCAAAGGTGGCTCTGGTGCCCGACCACTTCACTCCCAATAAGGATATTGCCGCCGCCCAACTGGCGAAAAAGACCCGGGAGTTTGCCCGCAAAATGAAGGTCCACTACTTTGAGGTGGGCAGAGTGGGAATCGAACACGCCCTGCTGCCGGAAAAGGGCCTCATCAAACCGGGGGACGTGGTGATTGGCGCCGACAGCCACACCTGCACCCACGGCGCACTGGGAGCCTTCGCCACAGGGGTCGGTTCCACCGACATGGCGGCGGGTATGGCGACGGGAAAGGCCTGGTTCAAAGTCCCCGAGGCCATCAAGGTTACCCTGCGGGGAAAACTTAGGCCCTACGTGTCGGGCAAAGACGTCATCCTCCACCTTATCGGCAGGTTGGGGGTGGACGGCGCCCGGTATCAGTCCCTGGAGTTTACGGGGGATATCGGCTCCCTTTCCATGGACGACCGCTTTACCATCGCCAACATGGCCATTGAGGCCGGCGCCAAAAACGGCATCTTCCCGGTGGACGGCCTGACGCTGGAATACCTCGCCGCCCACGGAGCCTCCCCCGGTGTGGCCTACACCGCCGACCCCGACGCCCGGTATGCTCGGGAAATTGTCATCCAACTGGATGAAGTACCTATGACGGTGGCGTTCCCGCATCTGCCGGAAAACGCCAAAACCATTCAGGAAGCGGAAGAAGCCCGCATTGCCATCGACCAGGTGGTCATCGGCTCCTGCACCAACGGCAGAATCAGCGACATGCGGGTCGCCGCCGAAATTCTTAAGGGCCGCACCGTTTCGGACCGCGTGCGATGCCTCATCATCCCCGCTACCCAGGAAGTCTGGCTGCAGTGCGTGAAGGAAGGGCTGATGGACATCTTCATCAAAGCGGGAGCGGCGGTATCCACCCCCACCTGCGGTCCCTGCCTGGGAGGACACATGGGAATCCTTGCTCCGGGAGAGCGGTGCGTTTCCACCACCAACCGAAACTTTGTAGGCCGCATGGGCCATGTGGACAGCGAAGTGTACCTGGCGTCTCCCGCGGTGGCCGCCGCTTCGGCGGTGACCGGCTACATCACCTCGCCCCACTCGCTGTAACGCCGCACCAGTTGGAAAAATGCAGAGAGGAGGAACGGCCCATGAAATGCAAGGGCTTTGCACATAAATACGGCAACCACATCGACACCGACGTCATTATCCCCGCCCGCACATTAAACAACCCCGACCCCGCCAACCTTGCGGCCCACTGTATGGAGGACATTGACAAGGACTTTGTCCATCGAGTCCAACCGGGGGACATTATGGTGGGAGGCCTCAACTTTGGCTGCGGCTCCAGCCGGGAGCATGCCCCCATTGCCATCAAGGCGTCGGGCATCAGCTGTGTGATTGCCAAAAACTTTGCCCGCATCTTTTTCCGCAACGCTATCAACATCGGCTTGCCGGTGCTGGAATGCCCCGAAGCCGCCGAGGAGGCCCAAAGCGGGGATGAAATCGAGGTGGATTTGGACACCGGCACCATCCGCAACCTCACCCGGGGCGGCACCTACACCGCCACCCCTTTCCCGCCCTTTATGCAGGAAATCATCTCCGCCGGAGGGCTGGTCAACTACATTCAATCCAAAGGAGAGGGGAGCCGGCCATGACCTATGACATTGCCGTGCTGGCGGGGGATGGCATTGGACCTGAAATCACCCAGGCGGCGATGGAGGTTCTTAAAGCCGTCGCCAAGCGGTTTGGATTTGCCGTCCGGCCTGTTCCCGCCCTTATTGGAGGGATAGCCATCGACCAGACCGGCGACCCTTTGCCGGAGGAAACCATCCGCATCTGCAAAAGCTCCGCCGCCGTTTTGTTGGGCGCGGTGGGCGGCCCCAAGTGGGACCGACTGCCCGGCGATATGCGGCCGGAAAAGGGCTTGCTTCGCATCCGTGCCAGCTTAAAGCTGTTTGCCAACCTTCGTCCGGCGGTGGTCTACCCGGCGCTGCGCGCCGCTTCCCCGCTGAAGGATGAAATTTTAGGAGAGGGCCTGGACTTGATGATGGTGCGGGAGCTGACCGGAGGCATCTACTTTGGCGAGCGGGGGCGGGAAGAAAAGGACGGTATGACCCGCGCCTTTGACACCGAAAGCTACACCGTCGAGGAAATCCGCCGCATCCTCCGGGTCGCCTTTGACATTGCAAGGAAGCGTCGGGGCCGCCTTTGCTCGGTGGACAAAGCCAATGTGCTGGAAAGCTCCCGCCTGTGGAGGGAAACGGCCACAGAGCTTTCCGCCCAGTACCCTGAGGTGGAGCTGAGCCACATGTATGTGGACAACGCCGCCATGCAGCTGGTGCGGGACCCCCGCCAGTTCGACACCATCGTCACCTCCAACCTGTTTGGGGATATTCTTTCGGATGAAGCCTCTCAGATTACGGGTTCTATTGGCATGTTGCCCTCCGCCTCGTTGGGGGAAGGCACCCTGGGACTCTACGAGCCCATTCACGGCTCCGCCCCCGATTTGGCGGGCAAAGACGTTGCCAACCCCATAGCCACCATTTTGTCGGTGGCCATGATGCTCCGCTACTCCCTCGGCCAGCCCGAGGCGGCGGACGCCATTGAACAGGCGGTCAACCGGGTATTGGATGCGGGTATTCGCACGGCGGACTTGGCCTCCAAAGGCGGGCCCGCAGTGGGCACCAAAGCCATGACGGCTCATATTCTCTCCGCCCTCGATACGGATTGACGCAAGCGGCGGAATTCCTTAAACTGGATACAACCATATATCAGACTCCCAAAGGAAATGAGGTGCAAACCCTATGATGACAGGCGCGCAAGCCATGGTGCGCTGTCTGGAGATGGAAGGGGTCTCGGTGGTCTTCGGGTATCCCGGCGCCGCCATCGCACCCTTTTACGACAGCCTTTATGACTCTTCCATACGCCACATCCTCACCCGCACCGAACAGGGAGCAGGCCATGCAGCCAGCGGGTACGCCCGCATTTCGGGAAGGCCCGGAGTCTGTGTCGCCACCTCCGGTCCGGGAGCCACCAATCTCTTCACCGCCATTGCCACCGCCTACAGCGACAGCATTCCCCTCGTTGCCATCACCGGACAGGTGGCTCTGAACCAGTTGGGGCGGGATGTGTTCCAGGAGGTGGACACCACCGGCGCGGTGGAGCCCTTTACCAAACACAGCTACCTGGTGAAGTCGGCGGCGGATTTGCCCCGCATCTTCAAGGAAGCTTTCTACATTGCCTCCACTGGACGGAAAGGCCCGGTGCTCATCGACGTTCCGGTGGACATTCAGCGGCAGCTCATCGATTTCTCCTACCCGGAAAGTGTCTCCATTCGGGGCTACAAGCCGCCCCATGCCGGCCATCCGCTGCAGATTCGCAAGGTGGCTCAGGCCATTCAGGGGGCAAAGCGTCCGGTGATTTGCGTGGGGGGCGGAGTGTTTCTCTCCAACGCCCAGCAGGCCATCCGCTCTTTTGCCGAGAAGATGGAAATTCCCGTAGTTTCCACCCTGATGGGGGTGGGCGCCATGCCTGCCAATCATCCCTTTTATTACGGGATGCTGGGCATGATGGGCACCGCAACTGCAAACGCAGCCGTCGCCCGCAGCGACTTTTTGATGCTGATAGGCGCTCGGGTAGGGGACCGGGCCATCACCAGCCCCGATTCCCTGGAAGCCACCGTGGTCCACATCGACATTGACGCCGCCGAAATCGGCAAGAACATGGGCACCACCATCCCGCTGGTGGGGGACGCCACCGACGTGCTGACCCATTTGGGGCAACTGGCCGCCAAAGGGGAATGGGGGGACTGGACCGCCGAGCTGGACCAAATCCGGGAGGAGGAGCGGGCAAAAAATGCCCAAAAACAGCCCAAACCCGGTTATATCAGCCCCGACGCTTTGGTCCGCATGATTTGCTCCAAACTGCCAGGAAATTCGGTTTATGTGGCCGACGTGGGCCAAAACCAGATTTGGTCTGCCCGCAACTTCTGTGCCGACGGTCGCTTCCTCACCACCGGGGGCATGGGTACCATGGGCTACAGCATTCCGGCGGCCATGGGAGCCAAGGCGGCGGACCCCAATCGCTGCGTAGTGGCGGTATGCGGAGACGGCGCTTTCCAAATGTCCATGAACGAGCTGGCCACCATACGGCAGCACAACATTCCCGTCAAAATCATCCTGATGAGCAACGGCTTGCTGGGTATGGTATACAGCATCCAGCGCTCCCAATATCATGGCAGAAGGATGGCGGTGGAACTTTCCGGCAGCCCCGACTTTGGAAAGATTGCCGAGGCTTACGGCATGGAATACGCCTTCGCCACCGACCTTAAACAGGCGGAGCAGGCTTTGGAACGCATGCTGGCAAGCCCCGAAAGCTGCCTGCTGGAGTGCGCCATCCACCCGGAGGAGGAGACGACGTGAAATACATTCTGTCGGTACTGGTGGAAAACAGGTCCGGTGTTCTTTCCCGCACCGCCGGACTCTTTGCCCGCCGGGGATACAACATCGAAAGCCTGGCCGTGGGGGAAACCGAGGACCCCACCGTTTCCCGCATGACCATTGTCACCCAAGGGGACGAACGGGTCATCGAACAGGTGGAAAAGCAGCTCAACAAACTGATTGACGTCATCAAAGTGCGCCGGCTGGACCCGGAGCACGCCACCCGCCGGGAGCTGGCTCTGGTTAAGGTGAAAGCATCCCCCACCACCCGCGGGCAAATCACCGATATCTGCAATATTATGAAAGCCAAAATTGTGGATTTGACCCCCACCACCTTAACCATTGAAATCACCGACCGCCCCGAGCGGGTGCGGCAGCTTTTGGATATGGTGGAGCCCTACGGCATTGTGGAACTGGCCCGCACCGGCACTGTCGCCCTGGAAAAAGGTGCGGCCAGCGCCATCTCGGATTGACATCATTGACTTTGAGAGAAAGGAAGAGCGAATATGGTTCAGATGTATTACGATAAGGACTGCAACCTCGGCCTGCTGAAAGGAAAGACGGTGGCGGTTATCGGTTACGGCAGCCAGGGCCATGCCCATGCCCAAAACCTGCGGGACAGCGGCGTTCGGGTAATTGTGGGTCTGCGGCAGGATTCCCCCCGCTTTGTCGTCGCCCAGCAGGACGGCTTTGAGGTGATGGAAACCGCCGACGCCGCCAAAGAGGCGGACCTTATCATGCTTCTCACCCCCGACGAGCTGCAGCCCCAGATTTATGAGGAGTGCATCCGCCCCCATCTGGAAGAGGGCGATATTCTGGCCTTTGCTCACGGGTACAACATCCACTTCAACCAAATTGTTCCCCCTTCCAATGTAGACGTCATCATGATTGCCCCCAAAGGGCCCGGCCACACGGTCCGCAGCCAGTATCTGGAGGGCAAGGGGGTACCCTCCCTCATCGCCATCCATCAGGACGCTTCCGGACGCGCCAGAGATTATGCTCTTGCCTATGCCTGCGGCATCGGAGCAGGCCGTGCCGGCATTATCGAAACCACCTTTAAGGAGGAGACCGAAACCGACCTTTTCGGCGAGCAGGCGGTGCTCTGCGGCGGCGTCACCGAGCTGATGAAGGCGGGGTTCGACACCCTGGTGGAGGCCGGCTACTCCCCCGAAATGGCCTACTTTGAGTGCGTCCACGAGATGAAGCTGATTGTGGACCTCATCAACAGCGGCGGCTTTGCCATGATGCGCTATTCCATCAGCAACACCGCCGAGTACGGCGACTACATGACCGGCAAACGCATCATCACCGAGGAAACCCGCAAGGAAATGAAGAAGGTTCTGCGGGAAATTCAGGACGGCACCTTCGCCCGCAATTGGAACCTGGAAAACCGGGCCGCCGGCAGGGCCAACTTCCTGGCCATGCGTCGAATGGAGGCCGAGCACCCGGTGGAGAAGGTGGGCCAGCGTCTGCGCAACATGATGAGCTGGCTGAAGAAATAACCGGTTTTTGCGGGAGGAAGTACATTGCAACATCTGGCATCCATCCGTCTGCGGCTGGCGGCTCTCTCGGTGTTCCGGGGACTGCGAAGGGACCCTGTGGTGTCGGCGCTGGAGAAGCTTTTGGACTGTGGGGAAACTTCCCCAGCCCGGCAGACGAGGCGTTACGCCCAATTTGCCGGACTGGTGCTGGAAGCCGGCGGCAACTGGACCCGGTACCTTTTTTCCCGCACGCTTAAGGATGACAACGAGTATGTCCGGCGGCTGGCGGCGGGAAAGGAAATCCCTACCTCGCTGGAAAGGACGCTGGAAGCGGAGCTTGAGTCCCTGCAGCTGATTGGTTCCCTCACCCCCGGGGACCTGATGCCCGCCGGGATAGACTTTCCGGTAGCGGGTTGGGAAACGCAGGACATAGACTTTGTGGCGGGCTACCGCCGGCAGATGAATGATATCCGGCGAAGGGGTTACGGCATCTTTGCCGATTCCCATATGTTTGTGCTGAAAGGCGAGGAGCTGCAGCCGATTCTCTGCCCCGACCCGGTGGATTTTGACCAGCTGGTGGGCTACGAACAAGAGCGGGAGGCGGTGACCGCCAACACCCTGGCGTTGTTGGAAGGGCGCCCCTGCTCCAATGTGCTCCTGTACGGCGACAGCGGAACGGGAAAATCCACCTGCGTCAAGGCCATCGTCAACGAGCTGTACCCTAAGGGGTTGCGGCTCATCGAACTGCGAAAGGACCAGCTGGAGCACATCCCCTCTTTGGTGGAGAAGCTCGGCGACAACCCCTTAAAATTCATCTTCTTTATCGACGACCTTTCCTTTTCCGCCGACAACCACCAGTTTTCCGCCCTCAAGGCGATTTTGGAGGGCAGCGTCTGCGCCAGGGCTTCCAACATGGCCATCTACGCCACCAGCAACCGCAGGCATCTGGTGCGGGAAACCTTTGGCGACCGGCAGGGGGAAGAGGTTCACCTGCGGGATACGCTGGAGGAACTCGGCTCGCTGAGCGAGCGGTTTGGGCTGACCGTCACCTTCCTGCGCCCCGATAAAGAGCTGTATCTTTCCATGGTCCAAAAATATTGCCGGCAGATGGGCTTTTCCTTCGACCTGTCCACCGCCCGCGCAGCCGAAGCCTTTGCGCTGGAACGGGGCGGGCGCAGCGCCCGGACCGCCAAGCAGTTTGTGGAACAGCTTTCGGCCGCATCCTATCAGACTCGGAAGGAGTGAAGACATTGAATCGTTCCAGCTATACCGTCACCAGGGGAGTGGAGCGGGCGCCCAACCGCAGCCTTTTGTATGCCTGCGGCCTGACTCCCGAAGAACTGGAACGCCCCTTAATCGGCGTCATCAGCGCTTACAGCGAAATCATCCCCGGACATATCCACCTGGATAAAATTGCCGAAGCCGCCAAAGCCGGCGTGCGGATGGCGGGGGGAACGCCGGTGATGATGCCCGCTATCGGCGTCTGCGACGGCATCGCCATGGGCCACACCGGCATGAAATACTCCCTGCCCTCCCGGGAGCTGATTTGCGACAGCGTGGAAACCCTCGCCGTCTCCCACTGTCTGGACGGCCTGGTGCTGGTGCCCAACTGCGACAAAATCGTCCCCGGCATGCTGATGGCGGCGGCCCGGGTGAACATCCCCGCCATTGTCATCAGCGGCGGCCCCATGCTGGCCGGGCACCACCGGAACCGGGAAATCAGCCTTTCCCAGATATTCGAGGCGGTGGGCAGTTACAAGGCGGGCCTCATCGACGATAAGGAACTGGCGGAATACGAGCAGGATTGCTGCCCCGGCTGCGGCTCCTGCGCGGGCATGTACACCGCCAACAGCATGAACTGCCTCTCCGAAGCCATCGGCATGGCGCTGCCGGGCAACGGCACCATACCGGCGGTCTATTCCCGGCGCATCCACCTGGCCAAGCGGGCGGGCATGCAGATTATGGAGCTGGTCAGGAACAACATCCGCCCCCGGGATATCCTTACCCCCCAGGCCTTTGCCAACGCTTTGGCGGTGGATATGGCCTTGGGCTGCAGCACTAACAGCGTCCTTCATTTGCTTGCCATTGCCAACGAGGCGGGTGTTCCCATGAATTTGGACATCATCAACCAAATCAGCGCCCGCACCCCCAACCTCTGCCATCTGGCCCCCGCGGGACAGGAGCACCACATCCAGGATTTGGACAGCGCCGGAGGTGTTCCCGCCGTCATGGCGGAGTTGGCAAAAGAAGGGCTGCTGGACATCAGTCTGCTAACCGTCACCGGGAAAACGGTGGCGGAAAACCTTGCGGGCGTTCAGAACCGCGACCCGGAAGTGATTCGCCCCATCTCCAACCCCTACAGCAAAACGGGAGGTATCGCGGTTTTGTGGGGCAATATCGCCAGAGAAGGTTGCGTGGTCAAGCGCTCGGCGGTGGATGAAAAGATGCTGCGGCACGAGGGCCCCGCCCGGGTGTTCGACGGGGAGGAAGCGGCCATCTCCGCCATCTACGCAGGGGAAATTCGCCCGGGAGATGTGGTGGTCATCCGCTACGAGGGCCCCAAAGGCGGCCCCGGTATGCGGGAGATGCTCAACCCCACCTCCGCCTTGGCAGGGATGCAGCTGGACAAAGAAGTGGCCCTGATTACCGACGGGCGGTTTTCGGGAGCTTCTCGGGGCGCCTCCATCGGCCATGTCTGCCCCGAAGCGGCCGCCGGCGGCGAAATTGGGCTGCTGCGGGACGGCGACATCATCGAAATCGACATCCCCGCCGGCAAGCTGAACGTCCGGCTTTCCGACGAAGAGCTGGCAAAGCGCCGGGAAGGCTTCCGACCAAGTCCTCCTCCCGTCACCAGCAGTTGGCTCAAGCGCTATGCCGCTCTGGTCAGCTCCGCCAGCCAGGGCGCCGTGCTGAAAGCTCCATAATGAAGGAAGTTCTTGACAGGGAATCCGCAATTCGGTATACTGCAAAAAATTGTTTTTGAAAGGAAACGCGGCTATGTCTTTTGGATTCAGCCAAAGGAATGGAACAACAGCCGAAATCATGACAGGAATCATTCAGCCCATTTGGGCTGCCATGATAATTTGGCGCAAAAGGCAAAGACGCAGTATTTTTCCAGTGCGGCTGTAACCCCAAGACCGCAAACGGAGAAAACCAAGCGCCCTTTGCCTGTGCTGTCGTGCCGGCAAAGGGCGCTTTATATGAACAAATTCAGGGTTGTCGGCGCAGCCGTTATGCCGAAACGGACTGGTCGGCCCGGAAAGAGAGGGAACTTCCATGCAGCTGAAGGATATTGAACTGGCGGCGTCCCGCCTGCGCGGCACCATTCACGAAACGCCCGTCACCACATCCCGCACCTTTTCCGAGATGGCGGGGGCGGAACTGTTTTTGAAGTGCGAAAACCTGCAGAAAACCGGTTCCTTCAAGGTGCGGGGAGCTTACAACAAAATAGCGGCCCTGGCTCGGGAACAGGGCAGTCTCCCCATGCTCATCGCCTCCAGCGCCGGCAATCACGCCCAGGGAGTGGCCTATGCCGCCCGGGCCATGGGAGCCCAAGCCACCATTGTCATGCCCCGCACCACCCCCATCGCCAAGGTGTCCGCCACCGAAGGGTACGGCGCTAAAGTTGTACTGGCTGGGGACTACTACGACGAAGCATACGCCCACGCCCTTCAGATTCAGGAGGAGACGGGGGGCCTGTTCATCCACCCCTTTGACGACGCCGACGTCATTGCCGGGCAGGGCACCATCTCTTTGGAAATCCTTCGCGCCCTGCCTACGATGGACGCCGTATTGGTTCCGGCAGGCGGGGGAGGCCTTTTGGCGGGCATGGCTGCCTGCATCAAGCAAATTAATCCCCGGGTACGGGTCATCGGTGTGCAGGCGGCGGGAGCCGACGCCTTGGTGCGCAGCTTCCGCACCAGGCAGGAGGTCAGCTGCGATTCGGTGTACACCATCGCCGACGGTATTGCGGTGAAAAAGCCGGGTACCCTCACCTCCTCCCTGATTTGGGAATATGTGGACGAGATGGTCACCGTCACCGACAACGAAATTGCCTCCACCATTTTGATGCTTCTGGAGCGAAACAAAATGGTGGTGGAACCGGCCGGCGCCGCCGCGCTTGCCGCCGCCATCAACCGGGTGGTGGACCTTGCGGGCAAGCGGGCGGTCTGCGTGCTTTCCGGCGGCAACATCGACGTGGGCTTTATCCACCGCATTGTGGAAAAGGGACTGATTACCCGGGGCAGGCGGATTAAATTCAGCACCATCATGCGGGATGTACCCGGAAGCCTCAACACCTTTTCCAGCATTGTGGCCCAATGCGGCGCCAACTTCATCATGGTGCAGCACGACCGCCTGAGCGCCGACCTTCCGCTGGGAGATTCCATTCTCCATGTGGCCTGCGAGGTGGGAGGCTGGGAGCACGGGCAGGAGCTGATCCGCCGTCTGGAGGATCACGGCTATCAGGTAAAAGTAGAGTCCTAACAAGTATAGCCGAAAAGGAGGTTGCCATGGAGTATACAGGAGCCCAAATCCTCATTGAGTCCTTAATCGAGCAAGGGGTAGAGGTGGTGTTCGGGTATCCCGGCGGCGCGGTGCTCAACATCTACGACGCCCTTTACGAAAAGCAGGATAAAATCCGTCATATTTTAGCCTCCCACGAGCAGGGGGCGGCCCACGCGGCCGACGGCTACGCCCGCTCCACCGGAAAAACCGGCGTGGTGCTGGCCACTTCCGGGCCGGGAGCCACCAATCTGGTGACCGGCATTGCCGCCGCCTACCACGATTCGGTGCCTTTGGTGGCCCTCACCGGCAACGTGGCCCAGGACCTCATCGGCCGAAGCAGCTTTCAGGAGGTGGATATCGTTTCCATCACCAAGCCGGTGGTGAAGAAAAACTATTTTATCACCGACGCCTCCCAAATTGCGGAAACCGTGCGGGAGGCTTTTCAGATTGCAGGTTCGGGCCGAAAGGGACCGGTCCTCATCGATTTCCCCAAGGACGTCACCGCCCAAAGGGTGCCCTATGTCCCTGCCGGGCGGGCGGTTCCGCTGTCCAATCCCAAGCCGGACGAAGAAGCCCTTCAAAAGGTAGCGGACCTTATTTCCCAAAGCCGGCGCCCCCTGATTTACTGCGGGGGAGGCGTCACTTTTTCCGACGGCGCCGAACAGCTGCAACGCTTCGCCAAAAAACTGCAAATCCCCGTCTGCATGAGCATGATGGGGTTGACCAGCATGCCGGCGGGTTCCGAGCTGAATTTGGGGATGGTGGGGATGCACGGCACCGCCACCGCCAACACAGCCGTCACCCAATGCGATTTGCTGCTGGCCGTCGGGGCCAGATTTTCCGACCGGGTGGCGGGAAACCGGAAGCTGTTTGCCAAAAACGCCGCCATTGTCCATTTGGATATCTGTCCCCAGGAAATCGGCAAAAACGTCCGGGCGGACGTCGCCGTGGTGGGGGATGCGGGGGAAATCCTCTCCGCTTTGGAGGAGCGGTTGCCTCCCATGGAGCACAGGGAATGGTTGCACACCCTGCTCCGCCACAAAGCCCTCAACGCCCTGCCCGTCGCCAAAAGCGAAGGGGAGGAGCCCAATCCCCGGGAGGTGATTGCCGTTTTGCGCACCCTGGCGGGACCGGAGGCGATTGTGGTCACCGACGTGGGGCAGCATCAGATGCTGGTGGCCCAGTACTATGCCTTCCCAAAGCCCCGGAGTTTCCTCAGCTCCTGCGGGCTGGGGGCCATGGGTTACGGCATGGGGGCGGCCAACGGAGCCTGCATCGGCAATCCGGGGCGCCCGGTGATTCTCTTTACCGGAGACGGCAGCTTCCACATGAATATGGCGGAGCTGGCCGTCGCGGTCACCCACCGGCTGCCCATTGTGGTGATTGTGATGAACAACGGGGTGCTGGGCATGGTGCATCAGTGGCAGAAGCTGTTTTACCAGGGGCGCTATTCCTACACCTACATCAACCGGAAAACCGATTTTTGCAAACTGGCCGAAGCCTTTGGCGCCACCGGCCTTCGCATCCAAAAGAGCAGCGATATCCGCCCGGTGCTGCAGCAGGCGCTCGCCTGCGAGGGCCCCTGTGTGGTGGACTGCGTCATCCCGGTGGGGCAGAGGGTTTTTCCCATCATTCCGCCGGGGGGGAAAGAAGACGATATGATTTTTTACGAAGACTATCCCATGTAAAAACAGGAGCCGAAAGGCTCCTGTTTTTACATTGCATTATTGGGATTTATGCGCGGATTCATTGCTTTTCTTGGAATAGTGCTTTTTGACGATTTCGATCAGCTGGCTGGTATAGCTGTAAAGGTGGCGGTCCTTCTTCCAAATCAGGGAGATGTTCAGGTCAATGGGCTCCTTGAGAGGAATTCCCACCAAGTCGGGGTGCATCTTGAGGACATGCTCAAACATGAAGGCGCCGGCCTGGCTGCGGGCCAGCATGTGTTTGATGGTATACAGCTGGTTGGAATACATGATGATTTTGGGGTGAATGTTCAAGCGTTGGAAAAGCTGCCGCAACAGTTCCGTTTGGTAAGAACCCTCCTGCATCAAAATCACGGGGGTGTTGTCCAAATCCTCCAGGGCAATGGACTTTGCCCCGGCTATGGGATGGCTTTTATCCACACAGTAGAGCAGAGAGGTCCGCATCAGGTGAATGTGGTTGAGGCGGGTTTCCTTTTCGTCGGTGACGGCAAGGGCCACATCCAGCTCCTCGCTCAGCACCATTTCCTGGGTTTTCAGGGAGCCGTACTCCACCATTTCCAGCATAACGTCTGGATATTCTTTGTGAAACAAATCAAAAATATCAGGGAAGAGGAAGGTGCCAATCATGGGCGGCACCCCAATGCGAATCATTTTGTTTTTCTTTCCCATGTCCTGCATGTCGCTGACCAGCAAATCCAGACGGGATAAAATGCGGGAGATTCCCTGAAAGAAGTAATAGCCCTCCTGGGTGGGGGAAAGCCGCATTTTAATTCGATGAAATAAGTTGACCCCCAATTCCTCCTCTAAATCCAGTATGGCATTGGAAATGGAGGGCTGGGAAACGTGCAGAACCTCCGCTGCCCTGGTAATGCTGCCCTGCCTGCAAACCTCTACAAAGTATCGCAACTGGTTGAGTGTCATGTCGTCACCGCAATTTTTCTAAAGTAGGAAATCACTTTTCGAAACCCATTATACCATATATTATAATCTGGAGCTATATTGTATTAGGATTAATGTATTTTACAAATACCAAGTATTATTGTATGCTAAAGATGCAAAAAGTAAAATAACGTCGAAACAGTGTCTTACAGATTGTCAAAAAAATGACAATCTTGGGAAAATATTCTTCATCGTTGAATGAATTTGTTTAATTTACCAAGGAGGTATTGCTTTATGAACACTCAAACCAACACTGCTATGATGCGCGGCTTTGGTATGCTTGAGGTCAACAAAACCGGCTGGATGGAAAAGCCCCGCCCTGTGGCAGGCCCCCTGGATGCCATTGTTCGCCCCACCATTGTTGCGCCCTGCAGTTCCGATACACATATGTCTCACGGCGGTTCCGGTCCCAGGCAAAACGTGATTCTGGGTCATGAAGCGGTAGGCGTTGTGGTGGAAGTCGGCGAACTGGTCACCAAGTTTGCTCCCGGCGACCGCGTTGTGGTTCCCTGCGTCACCCCCGACTGGCTTGCGCCTGGCGTACAGTCGGAAAAATACACCGCTCACGACCACGGCATGATGGCCAGCTTTAAGTACCTGACCCAAAAAGACGGTGTGTTCGCCGAGTATTTCCATGTCAATCAGGCGGATGCCAACCTGGTGCATATGCCCGACGACGTGTCTCCCGAAGCCGCTCTGATGACGGTTGACATGATGTCCACCGGATTCCACGGCGTGGAGCTGGCCAATATCGGATTCGGCGATACCGTTGTGGTGATTGGCATCGGGCCGGTAGGCCTGATGGCGGTGGCCGGAGCCAAACTGCGGGGCGCCGGGCGGATTATCGCCGTGGGAACCCGTCCCAACTGCATTAAGATTGCCAAGGAATACGGCGCCACCGATATCGTCAGCTACAAAGACGGCGACATCGTGGAGCAAATTCTGAAGATGACCGACGGCGGCGCCGACCAGGTCATCATCGCCGGAGGCGACGGCGAAACCTTCCGCCAGGCGGTGGATATGACCAAGGCCATGGGCGTCATTGCCAACATCAACTACTTCGACATTTCCAACACCCTGGCGATGCCTGCCATGTCCTGGGGCCTGGGAATGGCCAACAAGGATATCCGCGGCGGCTTCTGCCCCGGCGGCGCCGTGCGGATTCAAAAGCTGCTGGAACTCATCCGTCACGGACGCGTGGACACCACCAAGATTATTTCCCACAAGTTCTACGGCTTCGACAAGATTCCGGAAGCCTTCGACCTGATGGACAAGAAGGCTCCCGACCTCATCAAGCCCATCATCTACATCGACGCCGAATAAGTTTAATCAAAAAGGGACCGGCTTTTTGGCCGGTCCCTTTTTCGCTCTAGGAATAGAGTTGTAAGCTAAAAAATATGCGTTTAAAAGCTGCCCCGGCGCTTGAATTCCGGGGTGAGGACGGTGCGGGTGGGAGGCTTGCGGCCTTGAATCAGCTCCAGCAGAATGGCCACCGCCCGCCGGCACATGTCGTCCACCTTGTTGTCGACGCTGGAAAGTTCGGGAGACGAGCATTTGCAGAGGATGGAGTCGTTAAACCCAATCACCGCCACGTCGTCCGGCACCCGCAACCCCCGGGACTGCAACGCTTTGAGGGCTCCCAGAGCCAGCAGGTCCTCGCTGGCCACCACGGCGTTGAATTTCACCCCGGCATCGATGAGCTCCAGCACTTTTTCTTTGACCGCGTCGCCGTCCTTGGGCACTTGGAGCTTCAGGGCGGGGGAGTGGGAGATGTTGCAGTCGCCGCAACCGCGGGTAAAGCCCCTCCATTTTGTGAGGCTGGAATAGCTTTCGGTGTTTTCGATATAGAGGATATCCCGTCGGTTGGCGGCGGCCAAATCCCGCACCAGGTGGTAAACGGCGCCCTCCTCGTCGCAGAAGACGCAGTAGGTGTTGGGAATATCCAGGGAGCCGTTGATCAAAATGACCGGAACCTGTGTGGCGGCTTGGGCGATATGTTCGTTGCTGGTCCGTTCCTGGAAGATGGAACCCACCAAAATCATGGCGTCCACCCGCTTGGAGAGCAGCAGCTGCATATAGCGGCTCTTTTCCGACACGTCGTTGCCGGTGCAGCAGAGAATCACATCATACCCTAAGGTGCGCAGTTCGCTTTCGATGGTGGCCACTGCGCGGGCGTAAAACAAATCGCTGACGGTGGTGCACAGCACGCCCACCATTTGGATGGAGCCAAGGCCCAATCCTCTGGCAAACACGTTGGGAGTATACCCGATCTCCTCAATGATGCGCTCCACTTTCCGGCGGGTTTTTTCGGAGACATTTTCCTTGCCGTTAATAACCCGGGAGACAGTGGCAATACTAACTCCTGCCAGCTTTGCAATATCGTAGATATTCAAAAAAATCCCCCTTTGGGATAAATGCTTGCTTGGCAAAACTTGCAAAAGCGGAATCTTTTCAAGCCTTCCAACCCCGAAGGCAAACACCAGAACACCACTTGATAGTATCACACTTTAGCCGGCAAAACAACCACCTGAAAACAAAGAGAAAGAAAACCACAAAGGAAGAGGGGTGTAAGCTCTTACATTATATCCTGTTGAATTGTATTTTTCAACTGTATTTATAGAGAAATATCCAGCCCATTTATAGCGAATCCTCTAATTGACAAGTTATTCTTTTCCATGTAAAATGTTAAATTGTAAGAGCTTACATGACCATTACAGTGTAAACGATAAAAAGATAATAAAAAGGAGTGACAGGCATGACCATATCTCTGGAGAAGGATTTAAACGGCAAGGTTGCCGTTATTACCGGCGGTGGCGGCATTTTGTGCGGCTGCATGGCCAAGGCCCTGGGCGAATATGGTGTTAAGGTGGCAGTTTTGGACCTTAACGAGCAGGCGGCTCAAAAGGTGGCCGACGAAATCGTGGCTGCCGGCGGGCAGTCCATCGGCGTCAAGTGCAACGTGTTGGACGCCGGAAGCATTCGAGAGGCGCACCAAAAGGTAAAGGACGCTTTTGGCCCCATTGACATCCTCATCAACGGAGCCGGCGGCAACCATCCCAAAGGCACCACCGATTCGGAGTTTTTCTCTCCCAGCGATTTGGATAAGGAAAACTTCAAGACCTTCTATAACTTGGATGCCGACAGCATCCGCTTTGTGTTCGACCTCAACTTTATGGGAACCCTGCTTCCCACCCAGGAGTTCAGCCGGGATATGATTGAAAAGGGCGGCGTCATTCTGAACATCAGCTCCATGAACGCCTTTACTCCTCTCACCAAGATTCCCGCTTACTCTGCGGCAAAGGCGGCCATCTCCAACTTTACTCAGTGGCTGGCCGTTCACTTCTCCAAGTCCAACATTCGTGTCAACGCCATTGCTCCCGGCTTCTTTGTCACCGACCAAAACCGGGCCCTTCTCACCAATCCGGACGGCAGCTACACCGCCCGCTCCGAGAAGATTCTGCGCAACACTCCCATGGGCCGCTTTGGTCTTCCCGAAGAGCTGCTGGGCACCATGCTCTACCTGCTGGATGAGAACATGTCCGGATTTGTAACCGGCGTGGTAGTTCCCATCGACGGTGGATTCTCCGCTTACTCCGGCGTTTGATTTTTGACAAATAATAATAACACCATCATAATTATCAGGGGGTATACAACATGAAGCTTCGCAAGGATGCCAAGTATGCTCTGATTGTTCCCGCCAGCATGGGTCTGCGCATCACTCCTTATGACCGGCAACCAGTAGCTGCTTCCAACCATTTCTTCCTTCAGGCCACCAGCGCCGAAGCCAATGTAGCCAGCATTTCCGCTTATCTGGGACTTCCCGTAAAAGTGCTTACCACCTTCGTCAAAGGCAGCCCCATGGCGGCGTTCATTAAACAGGATCTCCGCTCCAGAGGGATGGAATTTGAAGGTCCCGAGGTGGAACAGGGCGGCCCCTGGGGTTATCGCCACCAGTTCAACATTGCCGACAGCGGATTCGGCATGCGGGGCCCCAGAGTCTGGAACGACCGGGCCGGCGAAGTGGGCCGCACCCTCAATGTGAAGGACTTTGATTTGGACCGCATCTTCGGAGAAGAAGGCGTACAAATCATCCACATGAGCGGTTTGATTGCCGCCCTTTCTCCGGACACCACCCAGTTCTGCCTGGAGCTTGCCAGAGCCGCGAAAAAGCACGGCACCCTCATCAGCTTTGACCTCAACTATCGCGCCAGCTTCTGGAAGGGCCGGGAAGAAGAGCTCCACAGAAGCTTCTGTGAGATTGCCTCTCTGGCCGACATTCTGGAGGGCAACGAAGAGGACTTCCAGCTCTGCCTGCGCATTCAGGGACCCGAGGCCGGCGGCAAGGACCTGACCTCCAAGATCGATGCCTTCAAGGGCATGATTGAGCGGGTGAAGGCCCAGTATCCCAACGCCCAGGTATACGCCACCACTCTGCGTCAGGTGCTGTCCGCCAACGAGCATCTGTGGGGCGCCATCATGCTGGAAGGCGACAACTGGCATGTCATCGAGCCTCGCCCCATTCCTGTTCTGGACCGTATCGGCGGCGGCGACGGCTTTGTGGGCGGTCTGTTGTACGGCATCCTCAAAGGGTGGGAGCCTGAGAAATGGGTACAGTTCGGCTGGGCTACCGGCGCGCTTGCCACCACCATGCTCACCGACCACGCCCAACCCGCCGACGAAGCTCAGGTTTGGGATATCTACAAGGGCAATGCCCGCGTACAGCGGTAACGTTTTGAAGTAAGGTTTAACGGCTTTCCCTGCCTGAATCCAATCAGACAGGGAAAGCCTAAAACTGCGGAAAGGTGCGGCTTTATTTGCTCAAACAGCTGCACTGTACCGCTTAAATCTTTTGGTGTCTGACAAATTTCTAACAGGTAAACGCAACAAATCATAGGAGGTACAGTGATATGAGCAAAGCTGATATCGGACTGATTGGCCTGGCAGTTATGGGTGAAAACCTGGTCATGAACATGGAGAGCAAGGGCTTTACCGTTGCTGTCTATAACCGCACCACCGAAAAGGTCACCAAATTTGTGGAAGGACGCGCCAAGGGTAAGAACATCATCGGCGCCCTGACCGTAGAGGATTTCGTAGCCTCTCTGAAGAAGCCCCGCCGGATTATGATCATGGTAAAGGCCGGTAAGCCTGTGGACGACACCATCGAGCTGCTGCTGCCTCATCTGGAAGAAGGCGACATCATCATCGACGGCGGAAACTCCCACTTCCCCGACACCATTCGCCGCACCAAGTACGTGGAGAGCAAAGGCCTGCTCTACATCGGCACCGGTGTTTCCGGCGGTGAAGAGGGCGCTCTGAACGGCCCCGCCATCATGCCCGGCGGCTCCGAGGCTGCTTGGCCCCATGTCAAGGACATTTTCACCGCCATCGCCGCCAAAGCCGGCGAGGATCAATCCCCCTGCTGCATCTGGATTGGCAAGGACGGCGCCGGCCACTTTGTCAAGATGGTTCACAACGGCATCGAGTACGGCGACATGCAGCTCATCTGCGAAGCCTACGCCGTCATGAAAGACGTTCTGGGCATGACCAACGAGGAAATCCACCAGACCTTTGCCAAGTGGAACGAAGGCCGTCTGGACAGCTACCTCATCGAAATCACCCGCGACATCATGGGCTACAAGGATGAAAACGGCAACTACGTGGTGGACGAGATTCTGGACACCGCCGGCCAGAAGGGTACCGGCAAGTGGACCAGCCAGGCCGCTCTGGACGAGGGCATTCCTCTGACCCTGATCAGCGAAGCCGTGTTCAGCCGCTGCCTGAGCGCCCTGAAGGACCAGCGGGTCGCCGCTTCCAAGCAGCTCCAGAAGAAAAAGCTGGATGTCAAGATCGACCGCGAAGCCGTTCTGAAGGATCTGGAAGAGGCTCTGTTCTGCTCCAAGGTGGTCAGCTACGCTCAGGGCTACTCCCTGATGGCCACCGCCGCCGAAACCTACGGCTGGAAGCTGGATATGGGCGGCATCGCCATGATTTGGCGCGGCGGCTGCATCATCCGCAGCGTCTTCCTCAACGAGATTAAGAAGAGCTTTGAGGCCAATCCCGACCTGCCCAACCTGATGCTGGCTCCTTACTTCAAGGATGCTTTGGATAAGGGCCAGGAGGCTTGGCGCCGCATTGTGGCTCTGGCCGTTTCCAGCGCCGTGGCCGTTCCTGCCATGAGCTCCGCTCTGGCTTACTTCGACGGCTACTTCAGCGAGCGTTTGCCTGCCAACCTGCTCCAGGCTCAGCGCGACTACTTCGGCGCCCACACCTTTGAGAAGCTGGGTCATCCCCGCGGCCAGTTCTTCCATGTCAACTGGACCGGCCATGGCGGCACCACTTCTGCCACCACTTATAACGCCTAACAGCCATCTTTTGGTGAGAGAAATGCTGCTTTCCGGCGCAAGCCGGGAAGCAGCCCCTCTTATTTCTCGCATTTTCCTGCAAGTTAAAATCCATGAAACATTGATGGATAAGGAGAAAACGGCATGAATGCTTTTGCACTGAAATTGCTGGCGCCACAGGACAGAGGACTGGAAATCGGCGAGATTCGCAACTTCCTGTCCCAGGTTCTGGATGCCTGCGGCGAGGCGGGCGACACCCTGCTGCTGCCTCCCGATATGACGCGGCTCCACTCCGGCGCCAACGTTCTGGCCCGGGAGCTGTACGCTTTAATTCACCAGCGCACCCCTTCCGCACAGGTCAAGGTGATGCCCGCTTTGGGCACCCATGACCCCATGAGCAAGGAGGAAAGGCTGGCCTTCTTTGGAGACAGCATTCCCGACGACGCCTACCTGGTTCATGACTGGAAAAACGGCGTGGAGAAAATCGGGGAAGTGCCCGCCTCTTACGTCAAAGAAGTTTCCGAAGGCCTGATGAACGAAGACATCGTCATCCAGGTCAACCGGGAGCTGCTCAAACCCGAGTACAAAGCCATCTTCTCGCTGGGACAGGTTGTCCCCCACGAGGTGGTGGGTATGGCCAACTACACCAAGAACATTCTGGTGGGTGTGGGAGGCAACAGCATCATCAACCAGAGCCATATGCTGGGTGCCATGTACGGCATGGAGCGGATGATGGGCCGGATGGATACCCCCGTCCGCAAGGTGTTCGACTACGCCCAGGAGCACTTCCTCTCCAAGCTGCCGCTGGTGTACATCCTCACCGTCACCACCAATACCCCCGAGGGCGTGCAGATTCACGGCCTCTTTGCCGGAACCACCCGCAAGCCCTACGAGGAAGCCTGTGCCCTGGCCAAGGAGAAGAACCTGATCTTTGTGGATAAACCCTTCCAGAAATGCGTGGTATATCTGGACCCCACCGAATTTAAGAGCACCTGGCTGGGCAACAAGGCCATCTACCGCACCCGGATGGCCATGGCCCAGGACGGCGAGCTGATTATCCTGGCTCCCGGCGTGCGGAAGTTCGGCGAAGATCCCGAAAACGACCGCCTTATCCGCAAATACGGCTATGTGGGGCGGGAGAAGGTCATCGAGCTGTTTGGAAAGGAGAAGGACCTCCAGACCAACCAGAGCGTGGCGGCCCACCTGATTCACGGCTCCTCCGACGGGCGGTTCTCCATCACCTACGCCACCACCCACCTGACCAAGGAAGAGGTGGAAGGGGTTGCCTTCCGGTATATGCCCTACGAGGAAGCCGTCAAGCGCTACGACCCCAACCAGCTCAAGGACGGCTACAACACCCTTCCCGACGGCGAGGAAATTTTCTATATCAGCAATCCCGCCCTGGGACTGTGGTCCAAGCCTTTCTAAGATATTGCAACCAATGCAACCAAAAGAACCGGAGAGAAATTCTCTCCGGTTCTTTTGCTGTCTAAACTTATTTTTCGGCAACAAAAATCCCCCGACGGAATCGGGGGATTGATTTCTTATTTTGCGTATTCGATGGCTCGAGTTTCCCGAATGCAGTGAACTTTGATTTGACCTGGATAGTCCAGCTCTTCCTCAATTTTCTTGCAGATTTCCCGGGCAGTGATGGTGAGCTGATCGTCGCTGATGATGTCGGGGCGAAGCAGCACCCGAATCTCGCGTCCCGCCTGAATGGCGAAGGATTTTTCCACTCCGTTGAAGGAGTTGGTGATTTCCTCCAGCTTCTCCAGCCGTTTGATATAGTTTTCAAGGTTTTCCCGACGGGCTCCCGGCCTTGCGGCGGAGATGGCGTCGGCCGCCTGTACCAAGCAGGCGATGACGGTGTTGGGTTCCACATCGCCGTGGTGAGCCTCGATGGCGTGAATCACTTCGGGGTTTTCCTTGTACTTGCGGGCGATGTCTACGCCGATTTGCACATGGGATCCTTCGATTTTATGGGTGAGAGCCTTTCCAATATCGTGGAGCAGACCGGCGCGTTTTGCCAGGGCAACGTTGGCACCGATTTCGGCAGCCATGATACCGGCCAGGTTTGCCACTTCGATGGAGTGTTCCAGCACATTTTGGCCGTAACTGGTGCGGTAGCGCATCCGGCCCAAAAGGCGAACCAGCTCGGGATGGAGTCCGTGCACGCCGGTTTCCATGGAGGCGCGCTCTCCGTCCTGCTTGATTTTGGCTTCCACTTCCCGTCCGGCTTTTTCCACCATTTCCTCGATGCGGGCAGGGTGGATACGGCCGTCCTGAATCAGCTTTTCCAAAGCAATGCGGGCGATTTCCCGCTTGACAGGGTCGTGGCTGGAAAGGGTGATGGCTTCGGGAGTGTCGTCGATAATCAGATCAACGCCGGTGAGGGTTTCCAGCGTGCGGATGTTGCGTCCCTCACGTCCGATGATGCGTCCCTTCATCTCGTCGTTGGGCAGGGGCACCACCGATACGGTGACTTCGGCCACATGGTCGGAGGCAATGCGCTGAATGGCTTGCGCCACAATGTTGCGGGCTTTTTCTTCCGCTTCTTCCTTAATTCTCTGTTCGGCGGCGGCAATCCGCAGGGCTTTTTCGCGGGTCAGTTCTTCGTCCAGGATGGAAAGAAGGTAATCTTTGGCTTGATCGGTGGAAAATCCCGAAATCTTTTCCAACAGCTCAAACTGGTGATGCTTGACCATTTCGGCTTCCTGCAAGATTTTTTCGGCATTTTGCAGTTTTTGCTGCAGTTCTTCTTCCTTCTTTTCCAGCTTGTCGGCTCGCTTTTCCAACGATTCTTCTTTCTGCTGGGTGCGAAGTTCCAGGCGGGTAATTTCTCTGCGACGTTCTTTGATTTCCCGTTCGGCTTCGGTGCGCATCCGAAAGATTTCGTCCTTGGCTTCTACCAGAGCTTCTTTCTTTTTGCTTTCGGCAGTTTTGATCGCTTCGCTTACAATGCGCTTGGCTTCTTCCTCAGCGTTGCCAAGCTCGGCCTCTGCAACCCGTTTTCTATACTGAACGCCTATAAAAAAGGCGGTAACTGCTCCAATTAGAAAAGTGACTATGCTGGCCACCAAGGTGAAAACCGTCTCTTTGGGCATAAATCGTTTGAACCTCCTTTACTATTAAATTTTCAAAGTACCAGTATTGATTTATACGCATAACAGCGCCTATTAAATCACTACTACGTATTCTTATTCATTTTAGCCTTATTTGGTAATAATGTCAAGACAGAACACCTTTCTTGGGGCTATTTTAAAGGATAATCCGCAATCTTTTCCTCTTTGTATGCGATGCTTGACAAGGCGTCAAAATAGTGATAGCATGATAGCAATATCGATACCAACGCGTTGACGAGGAAGCGAAAGGGTAACAACCTTTGCCTCAGAGAGGGAGCGCCGCCGGCTGCAAGCGCCCCGCAAAGCACCTTTTCGACACCGCCTCCGAGCGGATGTGAAGCCTTACGGCATAAGCATCCCGTATTCCCGCGTTAAGGGAGCAAAAGTGGCGCAAGGAAGTCTTTGCGCAACTTGGGTGGAACCGCGGAGCACAGCTTCGTCCCAATGGGGCGAAGCTTATTTTGTTATTTTAACCAATTTTCATAAATATTACCGGGTGGATACCCGCATTTCCAGGAAACGGAGAAGATGAATATGCTGAACATTACCCTAAAGGGCGGAACGGTTAGGCAGTTTGAGCCCGGAACGACGGTTTTGGACGTGGCCAAATCCCTGGGAGGCGGCCTTTACAAGCAGGTGACCTGCGGCATGGTGGACGGGGAAGTGGTGGACCTGCGCTATCCCCTGCAGAAGGACTGCGAACTGATTCTCTGCACCTTTGAGGACGAGGCCGGCAAAAAAGCCTTCTGGCACACCGCCACCCACATCATGGCCCAGGCGGTCAAACGTCTCTACCCCGAAACCAAACTGGCCATCGGCCCCGCCATCGACGGAGGCTTCTACTACGATTTTGACCGCAAACCAGCCTTCAGTCCCGAAGATTTGGAGAAAATCGAGGCGGAGATGCAAAAGATTGTCAAGGAGGCTTTGCCCATCGAGCGGTTTACCCTGCCGGTGGACCAGGCTCTGGAGCTGATGAAGGACGAGCCCTACAAGCAGGAGCTCATCAAAGAGCACGCCGCCGCCGGCGAGGAAATCTCCTTTTATCGGCAGGGCGAGTTTACCGACGTCTGCGCCGGCCCCCATCTCACCGATACCGGCAAGGTAAAGGCCTTTAAGCTCACCGCCACCAACGCCGCTTACTGGCGTGGCGACCAGAACAATCAGACCTTAAGCCGCATTTACGGCACCGCCTTCCCCAAAGCGGCCCAGTTGGAGGAGCACCTGCAGCGGATTGAGGAGGCCAAGCGCCGCGACCACCGCAAGCTGGGCAAGGAGCTGGAGCTGTTCGCCCTGCTGGACGAAGGCCCCGGATTCCCCTTCTGGCTGCCCAAGGGCATGGTGCTGAAAAACCAGTTGATGGAGTACTGGCGGGAGGTTCACACCCGCTGGAACTACGTGGAGGTTTCCACCCCCATCATGCTCAGCCGCCACCTGTGGGAGACCAGCGGACACTGGTACCACTACAAGGACAACATGTACACCACCGTCATCGACGACCAGGACTTTGCCATCAAGCCCATGAACTGTCCCGGCGGCATCCTGATTTACAAACAGAAACCCCACTCCTACAAGGACCTGCCCCTGCGGATGGCGGAAGTCGGCCTGGTCCACCGCCACGAGATGTCGGGAGCTCTTCACGGCTTGATGCGGGTGCGCTGCTTCAATCAGGACGACGCCCACATCTTTATGACCAGGGACCAGATTAAGGACGAAATTAAAAACGTGGTTAGCCTTATCGACGAAGTGTATACCACCTTTGGATTCCGCTACCACATCGAGCTTTCCACCATGCCGGAGGACCACATGGGCGACGAGGCGGATTGGGAGATTGCCACCAACGCCCTGCGGGAAGCCATCACCGAGCTGGGCAAGGACTTTGTCATCAACGAAGGGGACGGCGCTTTCTACGGCCCCAAGCTGGACTTCCATCTGGAGGACTGCATCGGCCGGACCTGGCAATGCGGCACCATCCAGCTGGACTTCCAGTTGCCGGAGCGGTTTGAGCTGGAATACACCGGCCCCGACAACCAGAAGCACCGACCCATCATGATTCACCGGGTGGCCTTTGGCAGCATCGAGCGGTTTATCGGCATCCTCATCGAGCACTTCGCCGGGGCGTTCCCCCTGTGGCTCAACCCCGTGCAGGTGGCGGTGATTCCCATCGGCGACGACCATCTGGACTATGCGAAGAAAGTGGTGGACCAGCTGACCAAAGCGGGCATGCGGGTCAAGCTGGACGACCGCAACGAGAAGGTGGGCTACAAAATCCGGGAAGCCCAGGTGCAGAAAATCAACTACATGCTGGTCATCGGCGACCGGGAGATGGAAAACGGCCAGGTAGCCGTCCGTTCCCGCAAGGAAGGGGACAAAGGGGCGGTCAAAGTGGAGGAATTTCTGGCTTCCGCTCTGGAGGAAATCCGCACCAAGGCGCTGTAAACATTTCAAATCAATATCAGGCAAACAAAGCCGCCGGAACGCAATGTTCCGGCGGCTTTTTATCAGGGGTTGGGGTCGGGTTTACTCCATCAGGGAGAAAATGAGCTCGGAGTATTCGGCGGGATTTTCCACCGTAAGGCCTGCCATCAGCTCCGCCTGGTGATAGAGGATGGAGGCGTACTTCTTTGCCTTTTCGGGGTCGCTGGTCTGCAGCTCCTTCATTTTGAGGATGACGGGGTGGTCGGCGTTGAGCTCCAACACCCGCTCCGCCTTGGCGCGGGCGTCGGGCTGGACCGAATTGAGGTACTTTTCCATTTCAAAGGAGAGGTATCCTCCCGCCGTCAGGCAGGCCGGCTGGCTGCGCAGCTTGCGGGAAAGGGTGACCCGCTTGACGCTGTCTCCCAGGGTATCCTTGACAAAGGTCAGCAGGTCTTTCAGTTCTTCCTCCTGCTTTTTAAACTTCTCCTTCTCTTCCTCGGTGTCCAAATCCAGGTCGTCCCGGTTGACGGACTTAAAGGGCTTGCCGTCGTAGGTCATGAGGGTTTGGGCCACAAACTCGTCCACCTCGTGGGTGAAATACAGAATTTCGTAGCCCATTTCCCGAATCCGCTCCGCTTGAGGCAGGGCTTGAATGAGGGCAACCGTCTCGCCGGTGGCGTAGTAGATGTCCTTTTGGTCCTCCTTCATCCGGGCGCGGTATTCGGCCAGAGTGGTGAGCTTATCGCTGTTGGAGGAGGCAAAGAGCAGCAAATCTTTCAGGTTGTCTTTTTCCCGCCCGTAATCCTGCATCACGCCGTACTTAAGCTGCAGTCCAAACTGGGAGTAGAATTCCTCGTACTTTTCCCGGTCGTCTTTCTGGAGTTTCAGCAGCTCGTTGCGGATTTTCTTCTCGATGTTGTTGGCGATGATTTTCAGCTGGCGGCTGTGCTGCAACATCTCCCGGGAGATGTTGAGGGAAAGGTCGGGGGAATCCACCACGCCCCGCACAAACCGAAAGTGCTCGGGAATCAGCTCCTCGCACTTGTCCATAATCAGCACGCCGCTGGAATAGAGCTGAAGACCCCGCTTGTAGTCCTTGGTGTAGTAGTCGTAGCTTGCCTTGGAGGGAATAAACAGCAGAGCCTTGTAGCTGACCGTCCCTTCCGCGTCGATATGGATGGCCTTGATGGGGTCGAAGAAATCGAAGAACTTATCCCGGTAGAAGGCGTAGTATTCTTCTTCCTTGACCTCGTTTTTGTTCCGCTGCCACACCGGCACCATGCTGTTGAGGGTTTCCACCTCGTAATAGGTTTCGGTTTTGGGAGGCTTGTCCTCTGAGTCGGTGTCCTCGACGGTGCGGTGCTTTTCCCGCTCCATTTTGATGGGGTAGCGGATGTAGTCGGAATACTTCTTCACCAAATCCACGATGGTGTATTCCTTCAGAAAACGGCTGTAGTCCTCTTCTTCGGTGTCGGGCTTAATCTCCATAATCACGTCGGTGCCCACCGTATCCCGCTGAGCCTCGGTGATGGTGTAGCCGTCGGTTCCGGAGGATTCCCATTTCCAGGCCTGCTCTTCTCCCCAAGCCCGGCTGATGACGGTCACCTTATTGCTGACCATAAAGGCAGAGTAAAAGCCCACCCCAAACTGACCGATAATGTCGATGGGTGCAGGCTCTCCTTCCTGTTGGGGAAGCTCCGACTGCTTCAAATTCCGCTTAAAGTCCAGGGAACCGCTCTTTGCAATGGTGCCCAGGTTGCTTTCCAGTTCCTCCCGGGTCATGCCAATTCCGTTATCCGAAACAGTCAGGATGCGGTTTTTCTCATCCCGCTTGATGAAAATGTGAAAATCTTCCCGACTCATCCCCACGCTTTGGTCGGTCAGGGCCTTATAGCAGAGCTTGTCCAACGCGTCGCTGGCGTTGGAGATAATCTCCCGCAAAAAGATCTCCTTGTGGGTGTAAATCGAGTTGATCATTAAGTCCAAGAGCCGCTTGGATTCAGCTTTGAAGGCCTTTTTTGCCACCATTCATCGCTCCGTTTCCCGTTGTGTTCTCAAAACTGGCACTCTTTATAATAGAGTGCTAACACTTTTAGTTTAGCTTTCCCATTGGGGAATGTCAAGGGGTAGGGGAGGGGGTTTTACAGTTTATTCATAAATCCTGGTGTTTCATCAGGTGGGCAAACGCTGCTATAACCGTGGACCAACAAAGGTAGTTTAGGTATAGTTTTTATTTATTCTGCATGAATGGAAATCTATGCAATCTCACCAGAAAAAGAGGGGGTTAATAATTATACAGTGTTAAAGTATAAAATTTCATCCGTTCCATTGACAGAGACTCCGGAAGAATAGTATAATACTGCCTAATAAAAACATTGATCCGATAATGCAGGTAATATTTATAAATTGTATTGAGACGGTATGACGTGGCGGACGCCTTTGGAGGTAAGCTGGAAATGCAGACAAAAGCGTATTTGGTACTGGAAAACGGAAAAGTGTTTGAGGGGTTTTCCTTCGGCGCGGTGGGGGAAGTGATCGGAGAAATTGTCTTTACCACCGGCATGACCGGTTACCTGGAAACCCTGACCGACAAAAGCTATTTTGGGCAAATTATCATGCAAACCTTCCCGTTGATTGGAAATTACGGCGTCATCCCCGAGGATTTTGAAAGCCGGTCTGTTTCGGCTCGGGGGTACATAGTCAAGCATTGGTGCAATGAACCTTCCAATTTCCGAAGCAAGGGCAATCTTCACTCCTTTTTGGCGGAACACAATATCGTCGGGCTCTACGGCATCGACACCCGGGAGCTTACCAAAATCCTGCGCAAGCAGGGCACCATGAACGGGATGATTACCACCGACCTGCAGCATGCCGACATGGAAAGAATCAAAGCTTATACAGTCACCCACGCGGTGGAAAACGTGTCGGTGAAGGAACCATTGGTGGTCAATCCCGACGGCAAATACTCTATTGCGCTGTTGGACTTTGGATACAAAGAGAATATCGTCCGGGAGCTGGTCAAGCGGAACTGCAAAGTGACCATTTTGCCCCACGACACCACTGCCGAAACCATCCAACAGCTTGCTTTCGACGGCATCATGCTGTCCAACGGCCCGGGCAATCCCGCCAATAACCCCGTCGTCATCGAAAACTTACGCAAAATCGTTCAGTTAAATCTTCCGATGTTTGGAATCTGCCTAGGGCACCAGTTATTGGCCCTCTCCTTTGGATTCCAGACCGAAAAGATGAAATTCGGCCACCGGGGCGCCAATCAGCCCGCCAAGGATTTGACGACGGGCAAAACCTATATTACCAGCCAGAATCACGGATATGCGGTGAAATCGGAGAGCATTGACCCATCCATCGCCAAACTTTGGTTTCTAAACACCAACGACAATACCTGCGAGGGCATTCAATATCTCAACAGGCCCATCTCCTCCGTGCAGTTCCATCCGGAAGGCTGCGGAGGCCCCCAGGATACCGGCTATTTGTTTGATAAATTTATCGAGGAGATTGACGGATATGCCACTAAATAAAAGTATTAAAAAGGTGCTTGTCATTGGCTCGGGACCCATTGTCATTGGTCAGGCGGCAGAATTCGACTACGCGGGAACTCAGGCCTGCCGGGTGCTGAAGGAAGAAGGGGTGGAAATTGTTTTAGTCAACTCCAACCCCGCCACCATCATGACGGACAACGCCATGGCGGACCATATCTACATAGAGCCTCTGACCCTTACCACCGTCAAGCGAATCATCGAAAAAGAGCGCCCCGACAGCATCCTGTCCGGGCTGGGCGGGCAGACCGGCCTTACCCTTTGCATGCAGCTTGCCAAAGAGGGGTATCTGGACCAAATGAATATCCGCCTTCTCGGCTCTTCGCCGGAAGCCATCCATAAGGCGGAGGATCGACAGGCTTTCAAGGAGACGATGGAAGCAATCGGCCAGCCCATCATCCCTTCCGTCATTGCCAACGATTTGGATACGGCCCTACAATTTGCCAGGGAAAACGGCTACCCGGTCATTATCCGGCCGTCCTTTACCCTGGGTGGCAGCGGCGGCGGAATCGCCCACAATGAGCGGGAGCTTTTGGAAATCGTCCAAAACGGGCTGTCCCTTTCCCCCATCCATCAGGTGCTGGTGGAGCGGTCGGTGGCCGGATGGAAGGAAATCGAATTTGAAGTGATGCGGGATAGGTTGGGCAACTGCATCGCCGTCTGCTCCATGGAAAACTTCGACCCGGTGGGGGTCCATACAGGGGACAGCATCGTCATTGCGCCGGCTGTTACCCTTGCCGATAAGGAATATCAGATGTTGCGGCGGGCGGCGCTGGATATTATCGACGCCCTGGGGGTGGAGGGGGGCTGCAACTGCCAATTTGCCCTGGACCCCAACTCCATGGAATACGCCGTCATCGAGGTAAATCCGCGGGTATCCCGCTCCTCCGCCCTGGCGTCCAAGGCAAGCGGTTATCCCATTGCAAAAGTGGCGGTGAAAATCGCGCTGGGATACACTCTGGACGAAATCCCCAACGCCGTGACGGAGAAAACCTTTGCCGCCTTCGAGCCCACATTGGACTATGTGGCGGTAAAGCTGCCCAAATGGCCCTTTGACAAATTTGTGTATGCAAAGCGGGAACTGGGCACCCAGATGAAGGCCACCGGCGAGGTGATGGCCATTGCCGACACCTTTGAAGAAGCTTTGCTCAAAGCGGTGCGGGGGGCGGAAATAGGCCTTGCAGACCTCAATCTGCCCAGACTGAAAGCCCTCTCCGACCGGGAGATTCACGACCTTCTGCACACCGTCACCGACGAGCGGCTGTTTGTGGTGTACGAAGCCATTTTGCGGGGTATTTCCATCGACGAAATCCATGCCATCACCAAAATTGACCGCTGGTTTTTGCACAAGCTTGCCAACATTGACAGCGGCCTATCCACAAAGCCTGCGGTTTACAAAATGGTGGATACCTGCGGCGGCGAGTTTGAGGTCAAAACTCCCTACTTCTACTCCATCTCCGGCGACGGGGAAAACGAAGCCCTGGAATTTATTCAGAAAAGTCAAAAGGAGCGGATTGTGGTGTTGGGCAGCGGGCCCATCCGCATCGGGCAGGGGATTGAGTTCGACTACGCCTGCGTGCACTGCGTCAAATCCCTGAAAAAGATGGGATACGAGGTGGTGGTCATCAACAACAACCCCGAGACGGTGTCCACCGATTTCGACACCGCCGACCGGCTGTATTTCGAGCCCGTCTGCATTGACGACGTCATGCGCATCATTGAAATCGAAAAGCCGGTGGGGGTGATTGTGTCCTTTGGCGGAGGTACCGCCATCAAGCTGGCCAAGAAGCTCCATCAGCGGGGCGTCAACATCCTTGGCCTGTCGGCGGACAGCATTGATGTCTGCGAGGACAGAGAGCGGTTTAACCGCCTGATGGACCAACTGGGCATCAAACAGCCGAAAGGCTATTGCGTGATGACCAAGGAGGAAGCTCTCTCCGCCGCCCAAAATCTGGGGTATCCTGTGTTGATGCGCCCGTCTTATGTGCTGGGCGGTCAGAACATGATTATCGCCTTTTCGCCGGAGGATATCGACGAATACATGGATATCATCCTGCGGCAGAAGCAGGATAACCCGGTTTTGATTGACAAGTTCTTAAGCGGCAGGGAAGTCGAGGTGGACGCCATCTGCGACGGCGAGGATATCCTCATCCCCGGCATCATGGAGCATATCGAACGGGCGGGTATCCACTCCGGCGACAGCATCGCCGTTTACCCGGCGGTTCACATCGACGATCAAATGGCGGAGAAAATTTTGGACTGCACCAAAAAAATCTGCCTTGCCCTGGACGCAAAAGGCCTTGTGAACATCCAGTACATCGTCGTCGGGGAAGAGCTGTATGTCATCGAGGTTAACCCTCGGGCTTCCCGCACCGTGCCCTATCTGAGCAAGGTCACCGGCGTTCCCATGTGCGAGCTGGCCACCCGGGCCAGCATGGGGCAGAAGCTTTCCGACTTCGGATACGGCACTGGGCTCTACAAGGTGCCGCCTTACGTTGCGGTGAAGGTGCCGGTATTTTCCTTTGAAAAACTGACCGATTTGGATACCCAGCTGGGGCCGGAAATGAAATCCACCGGCGAGGTGCTGGGAATCGGCAAAACCCTGAAGGAAGCCCTGTATAAAGGCCTGATTGCGGCCGGCTATAAGATGAACGCAAAAGGCGGCGTGCTGCTGACCGTCCGGGACACCGACAAGGACGGCATCGCGGAAATCGCCAAGAAGTTCCACGAGCTGGGATACACCCTGTACGCCACCAGCGGCACGGCAAAGGTGATAGGGTCGGCGGGTATTCCCTGCAACATGGTCAATAAAATCCACGAAAACAGCGCCGACAACGTCATGACCGTTTTGGAAAAGGGGCTGGTTTCCTACATTGTCTCCACCTCCAAGCGGGGCAGAAACCCTGCCGACGACGCTGTAAAAATCCGCAGGAAGGCCTGCCATTTGGGTATTCCTTGCCTTACCTCTCTGGACACCGCCAACGCCATGGCCGATATTTTGCTCAGCCGGTACAGCGAAACCAACACCGAGCTGGTGGACATCAATCAGATGCGCACGCGGCGGCTGAAGCTGGATTTCACCAAAATGCAAAGTTGCGGCAACGACTACATCTACATCAACTGCTTTGAGCGGGAAATCAACTGCCCCGAAAGCCTTTCGGTCATCCTGTCCGACCGCCATTACGGCATTGGCGGCGACGGCGTCGTCTTAATCGGCAAAAGCGACGTCTGCGACGCCAAAATGAGGATGTTCAACCTGGACGGCAGCGAAGGGAGAATGTGCGGCAACGCCATCCGCTGCGTCGCCAAATATCTGCACGACAACGGCATGGTGAAAAAGAACAAGATTACCATCGAGACCTTAAGCGGCAACAAAACCGTCCATGTCAACACCCAAAATGGTTTGGTTTACTCCGCCAAAGTGGATATGGGCAAAGCGGAGCTTGCCCCCTCCAAAATCCCCGTGTTGCTGCCGGGGGAGCAGGTTGTCAACGCGCCTGTGACCATTGGGGGAGAGTCCTACCACATCACCTGCGTTTCCATGGGAAATCCCCACGCCGTGGTGTTCTGCGAGGAAATCGACCACCTGAATATCGCCGAAATCGGCCCTCAATTTGAACAGAACAAGCTGTTCCCAGACCGTGTCAACGCCGAATTTGTCAAGGTGCTGGGCAGGAACATCCTCAAAATGCGGGTGTGGGAGCGGGGCAACGGCGAAACCCTCGCCTGCGGGACTGGCGCCTGCGCCGCGGCCGTTGCGGCGGTGCTGAACGGCTATTGCGACAAGGGCCAGGATATCCGCGTCCTCCTGCTGGGAGGAGAGCTTATCATCAACTACACCGATGAGACCGTGTACATGACCGGCGACTGTTCCAAAGTATTTGAAGGGGTGATTGAAGTATAAAACCCATCCTTCCCGAGCACAAAAATACATCGACGCAACACCGCTTTTCACCCCGTCAACAGGAACCACAAACTTGACAAAATGTTGGCAATTACGCTATAATATCCCTTACATGGGCGTTGATGGAGAAGCACCTGATCCCTGTTTTGCAAAGCCCCGTTTGGTGCAGGGGAAAGGGGTACCAAGGGAATACGTTTCCGGAGCAGCTTCCCAAGCCAAACGCCGAGGGAAGACGGGGCACCCGTTACAGTGCGGGGTGTGTGTCACCCGATAAAGCCGTGAGCGGAAGCGACACGGCCATAGAGGTGGTACCGCGGTGAATTGTCGCCCTCTGTTGGATGGATTCCGGCAGAGGGATTTTTGTGCTTGATGGCTGCCAATACTATGGTACGGAAGACTGATACTGGGGAAGGAGAAGGAACATGACGCTGTTTGAGGAGCTGCGGCGCAGAGGTTTGATTGCCCAGATGACCCATCCGCAGGAAATTGAAAAGAGAATCAACGAGGGAGGAATGGTGTTTTATATTGGGTTTGACGCCACCGCCGACTCCCTGCATGTGGGGCATTTTTTGCAGCTGACCATCATCAAGCGGATGCAGCAGGCGGGCCACATGCCCATTTTGCTGCTGGGCACCGGCACCACCATGGTGGGGGACCCCACCGGGCGCACCGACATGCGCCAGATGCTCAGCGTGGAGGAAATCAATTATAACGCCGACCGCTTTTTGGAGCAGATGGGCCGCATTGTGGACCTCAGCCCCGGAAAGGCCATTGTGGCCCGCAACGGCGACTGGCTGATGAATCTCAACTACATTCAGCTGTTGCGGGATGTGGGCGTTCACTTCTCGGTCAACAAGATGCTCAGCTACGACTGCTTTAAATCCCGTTGGGAAAGGGGCCTTTCCTTCATTGAATTTAACTACATGATCATGCAGAGCTACGACTTCCTGGAGCTGTACCGCCGCTACGGCTGCGAAATGCAGTTCGGAGGCAACGACCAGTGGTCCAACATCCTGCAAGGCGTGGATTTGGTGCGCCGGGTGGAGCAGAAGGACGTTTACGGCATGACCTTCACCCTGTTGACCACCAAGGAAGGCAAGAAAATGGGAAAAACCGCCAAGGGAGCCATTTGGCTGGACCCCAACAAGACCAGTCCCTACGAGTTCTTCCAGTATTGGCGCAACGTGGACGACGCCGACGTCATCAACTGCCTGAAAATGCTTACCTTTATCCCCATCGAGGAAATTGAGGAGATGGAAAAGTGGGAGGGCAGCCAGCTCAACAAAGCCAAGGAGATTTTGGCCTGGGAGCTGACCAAAGACGTCCACTCCAAAGAAGCGGCCGACGAGGCCCTCAAAACCGCCCGAAGCCTCTTTGGCGGCGGGGATGCGGAAAACATGCCCTCCACCGCGGTGACGGCCGCCGACTTGACGGGAGATGCCATCAACATTTTGGACCTTCTAACCCTGACCAAGCTCTGCCCCTCCAAGGCGGAAGCGAGGCGGCTCATCCAGCAGAAAGGCGTCAGCATGGACGCCGGAACCGGCGAATACGCCCCGGTCACCGACATCGGCCTGATGATTTCCAAAGGCGCCCTGGCCGACGGCATTATTCTAAAAAAGGGCAAAAAGGTGTTCCATCGGGTAAAGCTGGAAGGCTGACAATCAACGCAATATTGGCAATCAAAACAAGGGAGAGAAACGCAGCGGTTTCTCTCCCTTTTGTGATGGTTTGTTTACTTTTCTAAAAAGTCCCGGTGAATAAGGCTGGGCTGGATGTCCTGGTTGTTCTGGTACTTGCTGCTGTAGAGGCGGCGCTCCCCCTCAATGGTGTGGTAGTAGATTTGGCAGATTTCCACCATGGGGTAGATGCGTACCGGGTGTACGCAGTGAATTTCCAGGGTCCAGTAGCCGGAAAAGCCGATGTCGCCAAAGCCCGCCGTCACATGGATAAACAGCCCCAGCCGTCCGATGGAGGAGCGGCCCTCCAGCATGGGGACATAGTAGTCGGTGGCGGTGTGCTCGTAGGTACGCCCTAGATAGAGCACCCCCGGCTCCAGCACCAATCCTTCGGGGGGAATGGTGATGCGCCGGGTTTGGAGGGGCTTTTTCATATCCAACACCGGGTCGGTGTAAACCAGCAGCTCGTTGTGCAGCCGCAGGTTGCAGCTGTTGGGGCCTACCAGCTTTTCGTCAAAGGGGGTGATGGAAATGCGCCCCTCCTTGACCTGCCGGATAATTTCAGGTCCGGACAATATCATAGGTTATGTTCCTTTATCACGAATTTTCAAAGGGAAGGGATTCCTCCAACAGCTTTGCCAGCACCGCTTCCTTTTGCTGCGGGGTTACCCCGATGAGGGAAAGATACGGCTCCACGCCGCCGTACCGGTCGTTGAGGTGCTGAAGCGTCGCCCGTATGATTTCGGGAGGAGAGGTGAAGGCGTAGGCGGGAATATTGGGGAGCTGCTCACCGGGGGTGGAAGGCACCAGGTCTTGGCTGATGCTGTAATCGGCCACAATCAAGTCCTCCTCCGCGCCGGCCAAAGCCAGCAACAGCATGGCCACAACGCCGGTGCGGTCCTTGCCGGCGGTGCAGTGAAACAGAATGCCGTAACTGCTGGGCTGGGCAAACACTTCAAACACTTTGGCAAAGCTGTGGCCCGCATGGTCCAGAAGCCCAAAGTACATCTCCTCCATGGTATCGGGGAAGTTCATTTCCCCGGCTGCCACCGTGGAGTTGATGTAGTCCAGCATGGGGACGTGATGGTAGAAAAACTCCGGGTCCCCCTCCACCGGGTCGGGCTTCTGTTTGCGCTCCAGCTGGGAGCGCAGGTCGACGATGTAGCGCACCCCCAAATTCAAAAGAGTCTGCCGGCCGTTTTCGCTCAAGCCGTGAAGGGAACCGGAACGCAAAAACCGGCGCGGTTGAATCCGGCTGCCATGGCGGGTGGGGTACCCTCCCAGATCCCGCGCATTGTAGGAGCCTTCCAGCTCTATGACTTGGCGGCGAACATCAAAATCGACCATCAATATCCATACTCCCCACCTAAGATAATGACATGAATTCGGCCGGGATTCCTCTGCCAGCCGGTGAACACCTCCTGCGAGCAGATGCGGTCGTCGGAAGCGCAGTTGTGGCAGTAACCGGTAACGGCGCAAGGCGTTTTCTTGCTCAGGCGCATGGCGTTGGCAGGAGCGGCAATGGTTTTCATCCGGTCCACCGCGGCCTGCCGGTCGGTGACAATTTTATTGTAGCCGGCAATGACGATGACCTTTTTGGGCCCCCAGATGAGGGCGGCCAGCCGGTTGCCGTGACCGTCGATGTTGTAAAGTTCCCCTTCCTGGGTGATGGCGTTGGAGCTGGTAAAGTAAAAATCGCAGCTCATGGCCTGATGGTAGACCTCTTCCGGGTTGGCGGCGGGGTCGTACCGGTCGTAAAAGGTATAGCGTCCGCTTCGCAGGTAATCCAGCACACCGGTCTCGCTTAAGGTGACGGAGCCTCCCACCGAGCAGGTGGAGCCTGCGGGCATCAGCTGGTCCAAACGCTGGAGAAGCTGTTCCGGCGTTTCGATGTATTCGGCCTCAAAGCGGTTTTTCCGCAGAGCCTCTACGGTGCGTTCGATATGTTTTTGAATAGTTTCGCGCAGATGCTTGTCCATATATGTCCCCCCAAAGATGTTTCCTTTAGTATACCCCAACAGTAGCCGTTTTTCAACTGAGGACTTGCATCGGCAAAGTAGGGACGGTATACTAAGAGCAACGGAATGAAGCGCAAGGAAGGAGGGCTCCCCCTTGAATGGCTTTTCGTCCATGGGCGGTAAAATCAACCGGCGAGAAGTGGAAAAAATCGTGGACCGTCTGGAGATAATTCCTTCTGACAATCTTGCGGTGTGCAATTCCCAATCGGTGACGGTGGCGGCGGTTCAAATGCAGGCAAAACCTTACGGTTCTTTGCCCGAATACGTGGTGGATATGAACCTCTACATTGCCGACGCCGTCAACCGCAGGGCCCAGCTCATCTGCCTGCCGGCTTTTGCCGGGCTGCTTCCCATGAGCTTTGCCCCACAATTTCAGGCGCTCAAGAACCGCCTGGTCCCAACCGGAGACCCGGAGTGCCCGCTGGACCCCCACGGACTCAACGAAGTCCTCTCTTATCTATCGGACGCTACCTTTGACGCCTACTATCACACCATGTCGGTGTTGGCGGCTCGACATGGTGTTTATCTTATGGCGGGTTCTACTCTCTATTTTCAGGAAAGCGAGCTTTGCCACCGGGCCTTCCTGTTCAGCGATGAGGGAGAGCTCATCGGCTATCAGGACAAAATTGCGGAAAGTGCGTTGGAGCAGGAACTGCAAATTCCTCCGGAAACGGAGGTTAAGCTGTTCGACACCCGGATGGGGCCTGTGAGCATTCTCATCGGCTCCGACGCTTACCATTACGAATGCGCCCGCATTGCCGCCCGGCTGGGCGCCAAAATCATTCTCTGTCCCAACGTTTTGATTAACGAATACACGCCGGTGGATTCCTCTATGGGCCCCAACATGCGGGCGCAGGAAAACCGGATTTGCGCCGTCCAGAGCAGCCTGGTAGGGGAGACGGGCTTAGGCTTTACCCTGGAAGGGGGCGGGCGCATCTTTGCTCCCAACGAGCTTCTTCGCCACAAAAACGGGGTGATGGCCAAGACTTCCGGCCGCCATGAGCCGGATATCGCCTGCATCAGCCTGGACTTGGACCGGCTGGATGCCATTCGCAACCCCTATACCCAGGATAAAAACCCTGACTTTTTGCAAAAATACATTGACCGGCTCTATTGAAAGCCCAACCTTTCAGCGATTTCAGGAAGGAGACCAAGGCCTTGAACCTGCCAAACAAACTCACCCTGCTGCGGGTGTTTATGATTCCTCTGTTTCTCCTCTGCGTCTTTTTTCGATTTTCTCATCACTATCTGTGGGCGCTTTTGATTTTCGGGCTTGCTTCCATCACCGATATGTTGGACGGCATCATTGCCCGCAAGCGGGGGCTTATCACCGACTTTGGCATCCTGATGGACCCGCTGGCGGACAAGCTCCTGGTGATGGCCGCCATGATTTGCTTTATTCCGGCGGGCATTGTCCACGCCGTGGTGGTGATTCTCATCCTTTCCCGGGAGTTTCTGGTCACCTCCATCCGACTGGTGGCGGCGGGCAAGGGCACCGTCATCGCCGCCGATAAGATGGGCAAGCTCAAAACCATCAGCCAGATGATCTGGATTTGCCTGGGCCTTCTCTATCTCGGGCTGGAAGGCTGGGCGGCTGCTCCGATTCTGTGGAACGCCTATCAGTTTTTCACCGGCCTGGTGGTGGCCCTTACCATAGTTTCCGGCATCAACTACACCGTCAGAAACCGTTCCCTGTTTGCCGATGCATAAACCCAAAACCAGGGAAATAAATTGGATAAAAGAGGCTGGGGCATCTTGCGCCGGCCGGGCATATACTGTAAAATAAAAACCGGTTATCTGCGACGATCGGGGAAGAGTACCTGCATCCTTCCAATTCCACCAACAGAGATTGCCGTCACCGGCTGAAAGCGGCATACGGAAACGGAACGCAGGGAAGTGCGCCCCGGGAGCTGGCGTTAATCGCGCCCGCCTGGTCCCCGTTACAGGACCGCCGAGGGATAAATCAGAGTGGAACCGCGGAAAACTCCGCCTCTGTTGTGCTGCAAGCAGCACTGCGGGGGTATTTTTATTACTCTCGCAGACATCTTACAGTGGGAGTGATTGTTGTGTTTGAAGGACTTAAAGCGGATATTCGAGCCATTCGGGAACGGGACCCGGCAGCCAGAAGCAATCTGGAAGTCCTGTTGCTTTACCCAGGCCTTCACGCTCTGATGCTTCATCGCCCCGCTCACTGGCTTTACAAGAAGGGCCTGCACTTTCCCGCCCGGGCCATCAGCCAGTTCTCCCGCTTTTTGACGGGCATTGAAATCCACCCGGGCGCCAAAATCGGCCGGGGAATTCTCATCGACCACGGCGCGGGGGTGGTGATTGGCGAAACCGCCGAGGTGGGAGACGGCTGCACCCTGTATCAGGGGGTGACCTTGGGCGGCACCGGAAAGGACACCGGAAAACGCCACCCCACTTTGGGGAAAAATGTGCTGGTGGGCAGCGGCGCCAAAATTCTGGGGCCGTTTAAGATTGGAGACGGCGCCAAAATCGCATCCAACGCCGTGGTGCTGCAACCTCTGCCGGAAGGCGCCACCGCAGTGGGCGTGCCCGCCCGCGTGGTCCGGCTCAAGGGAAAGAAGGTGGAGCAGCCCTTAGACCATGTCCATATTCCCGACCCCGTCGCCCAGGAGCTGTGCAAGCTGCAGGTGGAACTGCGTCGCCTGCGGGAACGTATGGATCAAATGGAAAAGGATATGCTAAAACAGGACGTTCAGGACGTAACAGAAAAAGAGGAGAACAACCATGAAACTGTATAACACGCTCACTCGCCAGAAAGAAACCTTCGTGCCTCTGGAAGAGGGTCGGGTGAAGATTTACGCCTGCGGACCCACGGTGTACAATTACATTCATATCGGCAACGGTCGCCCCATCTGCATTTTCGACGTGCTCCGCCGCTATCTGGAGTACAAAGGGTACGCTGTCACCTTTGTGCAGAACTTTACCGATGTGGACGACAAAATCATCAAAAAGGCCAACGAGGAAGGGGTTTCCGCCGAGGAAATCGCCAACCGCTACATCGAGGAGTACAAAATCGACGCCAAGGGCCTTGGGGTGCGGGAGGCCACCATCCATCCCAGAGCCACCGAGACCATGCCGGAGATTATTGCCCTGGTTAAGGAGCTGGAGGAAAAGGGCTTTGCCTACGCGGTGGATGGAAACGTCTACTTCCGCTCCCGGAAGTTTCAGGATTACGGCAAGCTGAGCCATCAGCCCCTGGAGGAGCTGGAGGCCGGCGCCCGCATCGACGTGACCGAAGAAAAGGAAGACCCCCTCGACTTTGCCCTGTGGAAGGCCGCAAAACCCGGCGAGCCTTTCTGGGATTCCCCTTGGGGCAAGGGAAGGCCCGGCTGGCACATTGAGTGCTCCGCCATGGTCCGCAAGCATCTGGGTAACTCTATCGACATCCACTGCGGCGGACAGGACTTGATTTTCCCCCACCACGAAAACGAAATCGCCCAAAGCGAATGCTGCACCGGGGAACACTATGTGCGGTATTGGCTCCACAACGGCTACATCAACGTGGACAACCGGAAAATGTCCAAGTCGGCGGGCAACTTCTTCACCATTCGGGACGTGGCGGAAAAGTTCGGTTACGAGCCCATCAAGTTCCTGTACCTGCAGGCTCACTACCGCAGCCCCATCAACTACAGCTTTGATATTCTGGAACAGTGCAAATCGGCGCTGGACCGGCTTTACAGCTGCCGCGACAATTTGGACTTTGCGTTGGAAAATCACGGAGAGCCCGACGGCAGCGAGCAGGAGTTTTACGACCTCCTCGAGAAGCGCAGAAGCCAGTTTGTGGAGGCCATGGATGACGACCTCAACACGGCGGACGGCCTTGCCGCCCTCTTTGACCTGGCTCGAGACTGCAACATTTATTTCACCACCGCCCGCGCTCAGGGTACGGTGGAGGCAGCCATCGCCCTGTTTGACGAAATCTGCTCGGTGCTGGGCATTCTCTACAACCGCAAGGCGCCCGAGTCTCTGGACGCGGAAATCGAAGCCTTGATTGAAGAGCGTCAACAGGCCCGCAAAGCCAAAAACTTTGCCCGGGCCGACGAAATTCGGGATATGCTGGCAGCTCGCGGTATTCGCCTGGAGGATACTCCCCAAGGCGTCAAGTGGCATCGGGAATAATCGTTGTCGGCACACAAAAGAATAAACACCGTAAATTGCGGCCGCCGCAGGAAACATCCTGCGGCGGCCTTGGTTTTTCTCCAAAAAGTTTGCTAACACAGAGTTCCAGCGGCAGACATATACTGCAACAGCACCTTTCCGGCTCTGTTCCACGCTGGAAAGCAAACCGTATTTTCTGGAAGGGAGCTGTGCTTTCTTTGAGTCGATATAAAATCTGTGTGTACGCCATCTGTAAAAACGAGGAAAAGTTTGTGGACCGATGGATGGACGCCGTATCGGAAGCGGATTTGGTGGTGGTGACCGACACCGGCTCCACCGACGGCACCGTGGAAAAACTGCGCAAGCGGGGAGCTATTGTTTACCAGGAGCGCATTGAGCCCTGGCGATTCGACGTGGCCCGGAACATCGCCATGGACCATATTCCCGAGGATGTGGACATCTGCGTTTCCAACGACTTGGACGAAGTGTTTGAACCGGGATGGCGCAAAAAGCTGGAGGAGGCATGGTCCCCCGAGTACACCAGAGCGCGATACTTATTTACCTGGAGCTACAACCCCGACGGCACGCCCAACAAGCAATATCCCATGGAGAAAATTCACCGCCGACATCATTTCCGCTGGGTGCACCCGGTCCACGAGGTGCTGGAGTACACCGGGCCCGATGAGGACAAAACCGTATGGGTGCCGGGTTTGGTGTTGAACCACCACCCCGACCTGACCAAACCCCGAAGCCAGTATCTGCCCCTGTTGGAGCTGTCGGTGGAGGAAAATCCCCAAAACGACCGGGCCATGTTCTGGCTGGGGCGGGAGTACTTCTACCACCAGATGTACGACAAAGCCATCCAAACCCTCAAAAAGCATCTGGCTATGCCCTCGGCTGTCTGGACCGAGGAGCGCAGCGCCTCCGCGCGGTTTATAGCCCAAAGCTATGAGGCCCTGGGCAACAAAAAGGAAGCCAAAGCCTGGCTGTTTCGGGCCTTGGCGGAGTGCTCCAACGTGCGGGAGCCCTATTTGAGTCTGGCAAAGTGGGGCTATCGGGAAAAAGACTGGAACCTGGTCTACGCCATGGTGGAAAAGGGGCTGAGTATCACCCAAAAGACCGGAAGCTACCTGGTGCAGCCCGAATGCTGGGGGGAGGCCTTCTATCTCTACGGCTCCATCGCCGCCTATTGGCTGGGGCTGTATCAAAAGTCCAAGGAGTACGCCCTCAAGGCCCTTGCCATCAACCCCGGCAGCCAACTGCTGCAGTCCAACCTCAAAATCATTCAGGCAAAGTTGGATGAGCAGGTGGAAAAGGAGGTTTCGGTATGAGCAAATATAAGATTTGCGTCTACGCCATCTGCAAAAACGAAGCCAAGTTTGTGGACCGGTGGATGGACTCCATGCAGGAAGCGGATTTGGTGGTGGTGACCGACACCGGCTCCACCGACGACACGGTGGAAAAGCTCCGGGCCCGGGGCGCAATCGTCTATGTGGAGGAAATCAAGCCCTGGCGGTTTGACGTGGCCCGGAATGTTTCCCTGGACCACGTGCCGGAGGATGTGGACATCTGCGTCTGCACCGACCTGGACGAAATATTGGAGCCCGGTTGGCGCGAGAAACTGGAACGAGCGTGGGAAAACCACAAGCCGATACACCCAGGGCCCATCGCCAAAACGGGCCGCTATATCTACAACTGGAGCCTGAAACCCGACGGCAGCCCGGACGTGCAGTTTTACTATTTCAAAATCCACCAGCGGTATGGGTTCCGCTGGAAATGCCCGGTTCACGAGTATTTGGCCTACGAAGGGAAACTGCCTCTGGAAACCGTCTACATCGATGGGTTGGTGCTCAATCACTACCCCGACCCCACCAAATCCCGGGGGTCCTATCTGCCGCTGCTGGAGTTTGCGGTGGCGGAATCTCCCCAGAACGACCGGATGCACTATTACCTGGGCAGGGAGTACATGTACAAAGGCCAGTGGCAGAAGTGCATCGACACCTTAAAAAAATACCTGAGCCTGCCCACCGCCAACTGGAACGAGGAGCGGTGCGCCGCCATGCGCTGGATTGCCAAATCCTGCAAACAGCTGGGAAAGATAGCGGAAGCCTATCAATGGTATTACAAAGCCATTGCGGAAGCCCCCCACATGCGGGAGCCTTACGTGGAGTTCGCCACCCTGTGCTATGAGCAGCAGGATTGGCCCATGTGTCTTTATCTGGCGGAAGAAGCGCTGAAAATTAAGGAGCGCTCCAAAACCTTTGTCAACATGGGGCGCGCCTGGGACCACACCCCCCATGACCTGTGCGCCATTGCCGCCTACCGGCTGCATCTGTACGAAAAATCGCTGGAGCACGCCGAAGCGGCCGTTGCCATCACCCCAGGAGACCCGCGGCTTCAAAAAAACCTGCAAATCATCGAAGCCGCTCTGGTAAAGCCAAAACAGCAAAAGGGCTAGCTTATTACACCGTAGCAGGAGGCTTGTATGCTGAAAGACGAAAAAGCAGCCTTGGAAATACTGGAACAAATCCAAAAGCTCCGGGACAAAGCCAAAGAGCTTTTCCGGTGTCGGTCCGCTTCCGGCAAGCAGTGGGATGAGCCGGTCGCGTTACTCCAAACCATGCTGGCGGAACTACAGCCGATTTTGCAACAATTTGCCGCCGAAGAGCCGGCGCTGATGGCTCATCTCATGTGCCAGAACGTGTCCGCTTCTCTTGAAACTGTCCGGCGGCTGAAAGAACAGAATTCTCCCCGTCTGCCGGACAAAATTCAATACGAACTCATTCCCCTCATCGAGGAGCTGTACGTGGACCTTTTGTTCTGGGGCACCTGCTATCCTTCCCGGGAAAAAATGCAGGACTATTACTCCGGGCAAATGAAGGAGCTTTGCCCTTTGCCCCAGGAAAAGGGCCCCTACCGTTACGAGGTTTCGGTCATCGTGGTGGCCTACAACAAGCTGGAATACACCAAAAAGTGCATCCAGCACATTCAGCAGTATTTTCCCGCCGACATCAGCCACGAGCTGATTTTGGTTAACAACGGCTCCATCGACGGCACCAAAGAGTATTTTGAATCCCTAAACCCCACCAAGCAGATTGACATTGCCCACAACACCAAGAGCTTTTCGGTGGTGGGCAGGGTGGTGGAGGGCAAGTACATCCTTTTCATTTCCAACGACGTGCTCATCACCCCCGGCACCGTATCCAATCTGCTTTACTGCATTCAATCCGACCCCAAAATCGGCTGCGTGGTTCCCACCTGCCCCAATGTCTCCTGCTATCAGCACATTCCGGCAAAATACGGAAACGCTCAGGAGCTGATTGCCTTTGCCCGGCAAAACAATCAGCCGGACCCCTTCCGCTGGGAAGAGCGGCCCAAGGTGGTGACCCCCATACTGCTCACCCGCAGCGACGCCGAATACTTTTATGCCTTTGCCGGCTACCGCTACCCCTTCTTTGCCCAGCGATTCCTGGCTTTCTCTGACGATTTGCTGTCCATGCTGGTGCGCCGCAACGGGCAAAAGAACATTTTGGCAAAGGATTCTTATGTCTTTCACTTTGGCAGTATCACCATTCAGGAAAACGTCAACCAAAAGCTCCACGCCGAGGGGCGTCAAGCTTTTTTCAACGCCTTTGGAATCGACCCTTGGGGCAAAGGCTTCTGCTTTGAGCCCGCTTTGATGGAGGCGCTGCCCTTAAACGAAACCGGGCCGGTGAATGTGTTGGGGGTCAACTGCGGCATGGGCAGCAACCCTCTCAAAATCAGGGACCTGCTCAAGGAAAAGGCTCGCAACCTTCAGGTCACTGTTTACAACATCACCCACGAACAGCAGTTCTGGCCGGATTTGGAAAAACTGTCCGACCAGGCGCTCTTCCTCACCGACTGGAGCCAGTTCGCCGCGGCGTTTTCGCCGGTAAAATTTCGATATATTCTGGTGGACCGGTTCATGATGGAGCCGGAAAGTTTCAAGACCACGCTTTCCCAACTGTATGAGCGGTTGGAGGAGGGGGGAACCCTCGCCGCCGTTCTGCCGGAAGGCATGTCGCCCGCCCAGCTTTCCTTTGCTTCCACCTTCACCCAGGCGGGAGCATGGACTCTGTGGCGCCGATGACCGCCGATAAAAGGAGAATACCCATGAAAACCGTGATTTTGGCCGGAGGCTTTGGTACCCGGATTTCGGAGGAATCCCATCTGAAGCCCAAACCCATGATAGAAATAGGGGGGCAGCCCATTCTCTGGCATATTATGAAGCTGTACTCCCATTACGGATACAACGATTTTATCATCTGCGCCGGATACAAGTCCCACGTCATCAAGCAGTATTTTTTCGACTATTACCTTTACAGTTCCGACGTGACCTTCGACTTTACCGAGGAAAACCGAATGACGGTCCACAAAAACGTGGCGGAGCCCTGGAAAGTGACGGTGGTGGACACAGGGCTTAACACCATGACCGGAGGACGCCTCAAGCGGATTCAGCAGTATGTGGGCGACGAGCCCTTCCTCCTTACCTATGGCGACGGAGTCAGCGACGTCAACATCAGGGAGCTGGTTGCCTTCCACCAAAGCCACGGCAAGGTGGCCACACTCACCGCCATTCAGCCCGGCAGCCGGTTCGGGGTGCTGGATATTGATGCCCAGCAGCAGGTGCGGAAGTTTTCCGAAAAGCGGCAGGAGGACGGCGGCTGGGTCAACGGCGGGTTTATGGTGCTGGAGCCGCAGATATTTGATTATCTGGAAGGGGACCACACCGTTCTGGAGCGGGAGCCTCTGGAAAAGCTGGCCAAAGAAGGCAACCTCAAGGCGTATCTCCACCACGGTTTCTGGCAGTGCATGGACACCCTGCGGGACAAAAATCGCCTGGAGGAGCTTTGGGAGAGGGGAAATCCCCCGTGGAGGGTGTGGGAGCAGGAATGAAGGATTTTTCCTTTTACCAAAACAAGCGGGTCCTGGTGACGGGGCATACGGGGTTTAAAGGCGCCTGGCTCTGCCAGATTCTCAGCGATTGGGGGGCCAGGGTCACCGGCTATGCCCTGCAGCCCCCCACATCACCAAACCTCTACTCTCTTTTGGAGCTGGATTCAAAGATTTCCTCGGTGATGGGGGATATGCGGGATTTTCTCCATCTAAAAGAAGTTTTTGACGCGGCCCAACCGGAAATCGTCTTTCACCTGGCGGCTCAGCCGTTGGTGCGGCAGGGCTATCAGGAGCCGGTTTACACTTACGAAGTCAACGTCATGGGCACCGTCCACCTGCTGGAGTGCGTGCGCCAAAGCGGCTGTGTGCGGTCCCTTGTCAATGTCACCACCGATAAGGTGTATGAAAACAAAGAGTGGGTGTGGGGCTACCGGGAAACCGACCGCCTCAACGGCTCCGACCCCTACTCCAACAGCAAGTCCTGCTCGGAACTGGTCACCGACGCATACAGCTCCTCCTTTTTTCAAGGCAGGCACATTGCCGTGTCCACAGTGCGGGCAGGAAACGTTATCGGAGGGGGCGACTTTGCCAGGGACCGCATCATCCCCGACTGCATCCGGGCGGCTTTGAAGGGGGAGCCCGTACTGCTGCGAAATCCCCACTCGGTCCGGCCCTACCAGCATGTGTTGGAGCCAATCTTTACCTATTTGGAACTTGCCCAAAGGCAGTACGAAAACTCGGCCATAGCGGGCCATTACAATGTGGGTCCAGCGGAGGAGGACTGCGTGACGACAGCGGAGCTCGCCAGCCTCTTTTGCAAACACTGGGGGGAGGGGATGAGCTGGCAAACGGCAGAAGATTCGGGGCCTCGGGAGGCTGTCTTCTTAAAGCTGGACAGCTCCAAACTGCGAAGGGTATTGGGGTGGAAACCCCGCTGGAATATTGAACAGGCGGTGGCCAAAACGGTGGAGTGGGCGAAAGTCTTTGCCCGTGGCGGGGACGTGGCCCGCTGTACGGCAAAACAAATTCAAGAATACTTGGCAGGCGGAGGGGAGATAACATGAGCGCCGACATCAAAAGCGAACAGCAGGCAAGGCGGGAGATTCTGGACGCTGTAAAGGAATACGCCATCCAATTTCACAGCCAAAAGGAAAAACAGGGGAGGATTCCCTACGCAGGGCGCGTCTATGATGAACAGGAATTGGTACATTTAGTAGACAGCGCCTTGGATTTTTGGCTGACGGCCGGCCGCTACACCGACCTTTTTGAAACGAAACTGGCCGACTTTTTGGGGGTCAAATACTGCTCTTTTGTCAACTCCGGCTCCTCGGCCAACCTGTTGGCCTTTATGGCACTGACCTCACCCCTGTTGGGGGAGCGGGCCATTGCCCGGGGTGACGAAGTGATTACGGTGGCCTGCGGTTTTCCCACCACCGTGGCGCCCATCCTCCAGTACGGGGCGGTGCCGGTCTTTGTGGATGTCACCCTTTCTTACTACAACGTGGATGTAAAGGCTTTGGAGCAGGCCCTATCCCCCAAAACCAGGGCGGTGATGCTGGCCCATACCTTGGGAAACCCCTTTGCGCTGGACCAGGTGGCAAAGTTTTGTAAGGATCACAACCTCTGGCTGATCGAGGACAACTGCGACGCCCTCGGTGCCAAGTATTTGATGAACGGGAAAGAGCAGTACACCGGCACCGTGGGGGACATTGGAACCTCCAGCTTTTACCCCGCCCACCACATCACCACGGGGGAGGGAGGAGCCGTCTACACCAACAGCCCGCTGCTGCACAAAATCATCCGCTCTCTGCGGGACTGGGGAAGGGACTGCGTTTGCCCCTCCGGTCATGACAACTTTTGCGGTCACCGGTTTGACCGCCAATACGGGGAGCTGCCCCTGGGGTATGACCACAAATATGTCTACTCCCACTTTGGGTACAACCTCAAAGCCACCGACCTGCAGGCTGCCATCGGCTGCGCGCAGCTGGAAAAGCTTTCTTCCTTTATCGAAAAGCGGAATCAAAACTTCCGGTATCTCTATCAGAGTCTAGCCCATCTTTCGGAGCAAATCATCCTGCCCCAGTCCTACCCGGAAGCGTCGCCCAGCTGGTTTGGCTTTCCCATCACCTGCAGGGAGAAGGGAAAGCGGGATGAAGTGGTTGCCTTTTTGGAGCAGGCGGGAATTCAAACCCGGATGCTCTTTGCGGGCAACCTCATCCGGCACCCCTGCTTTGACGCTCTGCGGGCGGAACAGAGGGGCTACCGGGTGGCGGGGGAACTGAAAACCACCGACGAGATTCTTACCAACACCTTCTGGATAGGGGTCTATCCCGGACTTTCGGAGCAGCAACTGGAATATATGTCCCAAGAGTTGCATAAGGCTTTTTCCGCAGGCAACTGAGAAAGCATCTGGCGGGGTGGTTTGATGAAAAAAGCAGTTGTGACGGGAGCCGGAGGATTCATCGGGCGGGCGCTGGTGGAGGAGCTGCTGCAAAACCATTATCGCGTTATTGCGGTGCTGCGCAATCCCGACTCCAACCCGTGGAGTCGGGAGGACGTTGCGGTGGTTTGCTGCCCCCTTTCCCGCATTGCGGATTTGGAAAAACTCATCCCCGACCGGGATGTTGATTTGTTTTTTCACCTTGCCTGGGAGGGCATTTCCGAAGCGGACCGCTCCAATTTCCCGCTGCAAATGCAAAACGTTCAGTGGGCCGTCGATTGCGTGGAGGTGGCGGCCAATTTAAGGTGCCGCAGGATGGTTTGCGCCGGCAGCATCTGCGAAAAGGAAGTGCTGGTCACATTGGAGGCGCAAAAACCTCTGCCGCACTCCTACCTGTACGGCAGCGCCAAGCTGGCCGCCCACTGCATGTGCAGCGCCGCGGCAAATCACAGGGGGATAGAGCTGGTGTGGCCCATCATCACCAACGCCTACGGCGTGGGAGAAACCTCCACCCGGCTGGTGAATCAAACCATTCGCAATATGCTTAAGGGCAAACCCCTGCGCTTTACGCAGGCCACCCAGTACTACGACTTTGTGTACATCACCGATGTGGCAAGGGCGCTGCGCCTGGTTGGCGAAACGGGAAAGCCCTTTTGCGAATACACCATCGGCAGCTCCTGCCCGCGGCCTCTGCGGGAGTTTTTGAGGGAAATACGGGATATTGTCGCCCCCGGCCGGCCTCTGGAATTTGGCGCCATTCCCTTTACCGGGGAAGGGCTTCCCCTCTCGGTGTTTGATTGCCGCCGCACCTTTGAGGACACCGGTTTTCGGCCGGAAATTTCCTTCGCCCAGGGAATTCGCAAAACGGCGGATTGGATTCGGGAGAACTTACCCGAACCATAAGCAAAAGGAACCATAGATCGAGCAGGGGAAAATCCCGCTCTGTCTATGGTTCCTTTTTAAATGAATGTTACACCGCCAGCCGGTGATACTGTTCCACCTCGCAAGTCACCAGCAGCCTTGCCTTGGGAGCAATGGCGTCAAAGACGCTGCGGTAGCGGGCAGTTACGGTTTCGTCCGCCGAAATCACAACGGTGTGGGGGTTGAGGGATTGAATCGTCTCCGGCCGGAAGTACACTTTTCCCTTGTCATTGCGCCCGTGGTGGGAAAGCTTGATAATTCCCACCTGTTTGACGCCGTGTCGAAGGCAGCTTTCCGCAACGTTGCTGTCCAAGCCGTCGCCGCAAAGAAGCAGAAGGGCCTGACTTCCTTTTTCCAGCAGCCAAATGGAGCTGTCTGCGTTGATCTGCTCCCGCGCTTCCTGGGCAATGGCCTGGGCGTTTGGGGTGGGGGCGGTCAGTTTTTGATAGGCGCCCCAAACCGGCGATATGGCTCCCGGTGGGGGGAACAGGCAGGTGAGGGTATAATCTCCAAATTGATAGCACCTCGGCCCGGTGAAAGGGTAAACGGTATGCAGCCGGCAACGCTTTTCCAAGCTGTGATAAAGGGCGTTGTAGGCGATAAGATGGGAAGCCTGCTTTGGACTATAAAAGGCCTCCAGTTGTTTCGGGGTCAGGGGAATGAGCGGGTAAGGCACCACGGCTTCCTGAACAAAAAACGTTTCCGCCGCATCCTGCAAAAATCCCACATGGTCCTGATGAATGTGGGTGAGAATCATCAAATCAATCTGCGGTGCTCCCAATTCCTTTAAAAAAAGGGGGAGGGGCCTACGGTGCTCCTCTTTGCTGCCTCCGTCCACCACTATGGTTTTGGTTTGGCCGTCCGCGGGCAGCTGCAGCACCAGACAATCCGCTTTTCCTGCGTTTAACGCGTAAAAATAACCCACAGAAATCTCCCCCCCTCTCATTGTTGATTATAGACTGATTTTTACCCCAAATCAACATTACTTTGATGAATAAATTGACAATGGCTCCCATCATCCCGTATAATAGGAGGGCATCAACACAAACGTTTACGGAGATGACGAACAATGGGTGTAATCATCGGCATGAATTTTCCCGCGGCGGCAAAGGCGGAACAGTTGCCTCAGGTGCTCCAAACGGTCACGGAGGACGGCTTTGATGCTCTGGAGTTGAACTTCGGCACTTTTCCCCTGATTTTGGGCGGCGAAATTCAGCCAGACTACCTTGCTTATTTTAAGGAGCAGTTTTCCCGGTTTCCCCTGGTGTATACGGGGCACATGATGTATGACCTGAATTTCCGCACCCGGGAAAATCGAGAGCGGCAGCTTAAGATTCTCACTAGCTCCATCGACATCTGTGCCGAATTGGGGATGAGAACCCTTACCATTCACTACGAACAGCGCTCCCCTCGGGAAGAGGAGGAGGCCCTTTTCCTGGAAAGCCAGCAGATGGCCGCCGAGCATGCCGCAAACCGGGGTGTGGTGCTCTGCCTGGAAAACATCGAAGTGGAGCGGTACGAGCATGCTCTGGCCACGGTAAAGGCGGTGGACCATCCCTATTACCGGATGAATTTGGATTTGGGACACCTTTATCTTTCCACCCGGTATTTTGGCGGGGACTTTATCACCGGGGTGAAGGAGTGCGCCCCCTACCTGGGGCATCTCCATGTCAACGACAATTTGGGGCGTTTTGAGCCCATGCGGCTTGAGGACTTTTTCGTGTACCGGCACACCTCTCCCACCCTGCGGATTGCGCTGGGCCAGGGCGATATACATATCCCCCCCTTCTGGGGGAAGGTCCCGCTGGCGGAAGCTTTTGACATCATCGCTGCGTCCGGTTATCAAGGTATTTTCCTCTGCGAATACGACAATGGCCGGTATGTTCCCTTTAACAGAAAGATTCAGGAGCGGGTGCGCCGGGAGGTAAACGCGGCCATGACCCGCTGCGGCAGGACGATGTAGGAAAGGGGTTTCTTTTCGTCTTTTCCAACAAAAAACTGAAAAAACTTGAATAATTGGCCCAAGACTTCCCTTGGGCCAATTGTTCGTGGTATAATATTTAAAGCTGTTACCAAACCATTTTCGCCCCTCCACCGCATGTTCGGGGCAAAATACCATGGATGCGCTTTACGGCGCAAGGGGATAAGATATGAAGAAAGATGTACTGATCAGTATCAAGGGGATTTACAACAGCGAAGGGGACCAGGATGTCATCGAGCTGTTCACCACTGGTCAATATTATAAAAAGAACGGCTGCTATTATATCAGCTACGAGGAAAGCGAAGCCACCGGGTTTGAAGGTTCCCGCACCACTTTGAAGGTGGACCAAAACGAAGACATGGTGACCATGGAGCGCACGGGAGCCGCCCAGTCCCAGCTGATAGTCCAGCGGGGGGTTCGCCATCAGTGCCACTACAACATCGGTTACGGCGATTTGATGGTGGGGGTGTTGGGCAGCCGCATCAAATCCAACCTCGACGACCACGGAGGAGATTTGGAAATCAAATACTCGCTGGACATCAACTCCATGTATTCCAGCGAAAATGAAATGTATATTAACATTCGGGAGAGCTGAGCATAGCTTTCCGCTTGTTTTTTAACATGCATCAAACAGAGGAGAGAAAACGCACATGACGTCAAACAATCTGGTTCGGGATGCCGCAGCGCAGGTGCGGGAGATGATTCTTGCCGCTCTGAAGGCCGCCATGGAAGCCGGGGAGCTGCCCCAGGCGGAGATTCCGGCTTTTGCGGTGGAAATCCCTGCCGACACTTCTCACGGAGATTTTGCCTCCAACATCGCCATGGCAGGAGCCCGGGCATTCCGCTGCGCTCCTCCCAAAATTGCGGCGGCGGTGTTAAACCATCTGGATTTTAACGGCACCTGGTTTGTCCGGGCGGAAAGCGCAGGCCCCGGGTTCCTCAACTTTTTCCTCAGGCCCCAGTGGTTTGCCGCCGTGCTGGAGTCCATCCAGGCCCTGGGAGAATCCTATGGCCGCACCAATGCCGGCAACGGCAAAAAGGTGATGGTGGAGTTTGTTTCCGCCAACCCCACCGGCCCCATGCACATGGGCAACGCAAGGGGAGGCGCCATCGGCGACGCTTTGGCCGCCGCGCTGGATGCCGCCGGCTACGACGTGACCCGGGAATTCTACATCAACGACGCGGGAAACCAGATTGAAAAGTTTGCCCTTTCCCTCAATGTCCGCTATCTGCAGCATTTTGAAGGGGAGGAGGCCCACCCTCTTCCCGAGGACTGCTATCAGGGCGAGGATATTAAGGACCGGGTGAAGGAATTTGCCGCCATCCACGGGGACAAGTATCTCCATACTTCGGAGGAAGAGCGGAAGAAGGCCCTGGTGGACTACGCCCTGCCCAAAAACATTCAGGCCATGAAGGACGACCTTTCCCGCTACCGCATCACCTACGACAACTGGTTCCACGAATCCTCCCTGTACGAGCGGGGATTGGTGGACAAGGTGGTGGGAATCCTCACCGAAAAAGGGCTGACCTACGAAAAGGACGGCGCTCTGTGGTACCGGGCCTCGGAATTCGGTGCCGAAAAGGACGAGGTGCTGATTCGGGGCAACGGCAACGCCACTTACTTCGCCGCCGATATAGCCTATCACTACGATAAATTCGCCCTGCGAAGCTTTGAAACCGTCATCGACGTGTGGGGAGCCGACCACCACGGCCACGTGGCCCGGCTCAAGGGAGCCATGGACGCCATCGGCCTTTCCGGCGACAAGCTGGACATTGTGCTGATGCAGCTGGTCCGCCTGATGAAGGACGGAGAGCCTTACCGGATGAGCAAGCGCAGCGGCCGCTCGGTCACCCTGCGGGATTTGTTGGACGACGTGGAGGTGGACGCCGCCCGCTTCTTCTTCAACATGCAGTCCCCCGGCTCTTCCATGGACTTTGACCTGGATTTGGCGGTGGAGCAGAGCAGCCAGAACCCGGTGTACTACGTGCAATACGCCCACGCCAGAATATGCAGCATCCTGCGCAAGCTGGCGGAAAGCGGCGTCACCCCTCGCAAGGTGACGGAGGAAGAGCTGCTCCGCCTTTCCACCCCCGAGGAAATTGCCCTCATCCGCCGGTTGTCGCAACTTCCCGGCGAAATCGTTGCGGTGACCGAACGGTACGACCCCAGTATCCTTACCCACTACGTCACCGACCTTGCCAACCTCTTCCACAAATTCTACACCGCTTGTCGGGTTAATATCCCCGAAGACGAGCCTCTGATGCAGGCCAGAATCTGTCTCTGTCTCTGTGTACGAACCGCTTTGGCAAACACCCTCAGATTGTTGGGCATTCAAGCCCCCGAAAGCATGTAAACACCATTGGCCATTCCGAACAGCAAGACCGTGGTGGAACAGCAAAACCTTTCTGAGTGTTTGGAACGGCCCCAGGCGACAGGAGGAGTTTCATGTTGGATTTGGGAAGTCCGATACTGTTGGAGGGAGATATATCCGGAGCGCTGAGCGTATTCGGTCCCGGGCCTGATGTTTGCCCGGAGGAATGGATGTTGCAAAACCCCGGATTGCTTCTCAACGTATTGTCAGCTTTCCGGGACGCAGGGGCGGATATTCTTCCCGCCATGACCTTTGGCGCCAATGTGCTGACTCTTTCCGATTATGAAATGGGGTCGGAGGCCCCCCGGCTCAACACCCGCCTTGCCGAGCTGACGGCGACGGCGGCTCCCCAGGTGACGGTGGCCGGCGGCCTTGCCCCCGCGGGACATCCTCCCGAGCCTTTTGGGCCATTGCCTTTCACCGATTTGATCGACACCTACGCCGAGCAGTCCCTGATCCTGAAGGACGCCGGAGCGGGGCTGATTCTCATTCAGGGAATGGAAACCCTCTGCGAAGCCAGAGCGGCCGTGCTGGGGGCAAGGCAGTCCCGGCTGCCCATTTTCGTCACCCTGACCATTGACGATTCCGGCAAAACCTCAGCCGGCTGCGACCCGCTGGCGGCATTGGTTTGCCTGCAGGAGTTGGGGATTTCCGCTTTCGGGCTCCAGTGCGACGACGGGCCCCAAGCTCTGCTGGAACCTTTGCGCCGCCTGGCACCCCACGCCAAGGTGCCCCTGATCGCAAGGCCGGGCATGGAGGGCATTGACCCGGAGGAGGTCAGCCGCTCCTGTTGGGAACTGCTGGCCGCCGGTGTCCGTATATTGGGCGGCGGGCGGGGAGCCACCCCCGACCACATGCGGGCGCTGCGGATTTTACTGGATCATTTCGACTATCAGTCCTTCCCGCCTCCCAAGCCCAGCGAGGACCCCGCCGTGCTGCTGGCGGACGAATGCAATGTCTACTACATCGAAGAAGGAGCGGAGTATTCCCCGCCCATCGACTGCTCCGCGGAGCTTACCACCGACATCCTCAATGCGGAGGAAGCCAACCCCGACCTGCTGCTCTTCCATCTGCGGGATGTTCAGGACGCCTACCATTTGGCTCAGAGCGTCCATCTGGCCCATACCGCCGTCTGCCTCAAAGCGGACAACGAGGAGGCCTTGGAAGTCGCCCTGCTGTACTACTGCGGGCGGGCGGCAATCCACAGGGAATGCGGCGTGAACCCCAACAGCCTGGAGTTGCTGGCGAAAGGGTACGGAGCCGTCGTGCTGCCCATGTGACGATGTTCGCTTCCTCCCCCGCATGGACAGGGCAGGGGAGCTTTCTTGGGAGAAAACAGCTTGAAATTTCAAAATAGCAGGAGGAGCAAAATGCCCTTTAAGATGTTCCGGGTAAACAGCGCCGCCGAGCTGGACAGTGCGCCGGTGGCTCTGATTGCCAACTACCCTTTGGAAAAGCGGGACTATAAGCCCTACGCGCAATGCAATTTTTGCTGGAATGAAGAGGCCCTTTTCCTGCGGATGTGGGCTTTTGAGCTGACCCCTCCTCCCGGCAGCCGGTTGACGGCTCTGCTCTATCTTTGGGAGGAGCAGCCTCAAAAAGCCCTTGCCGTGACCATGGAGCCGGAGGAAAAATGCACCCTTTCCCTTTATGAGAACGGTAAATACCAGCCCGTTGAGCCGCCGGAAGGCTTTCGCCTGCACCCCCATAGCGGGGAGGATTTGCAGGGAGTCTACTGGGGCGGGTTGGCGACTCTGCCCAAAAGTTGGCTGGAACAGTGGGGCAGGGTACCGCTCCAGGCAGGAGCCGTGATGCGGGGCAACTTCTTCAAGCTTTGTCCCGGCCCGGAGATGGCACATCAAGGCAGCGCCTTTCCCGCGGATTTTTTGGGAAATCCCTTTGACCGGGAGAGTATGGAACCGTTTCTGGTGGTATCCTATTAAGGAAAACTATGCTATAATATAAGGAAGACGTTTACAACAGCAGGATTGGAAGCATTGGTAGTGGTCCGCCATTCGATACAGTTCTTCTTGGTTTGTGCTGGTTTGGCTTTCTTTATCATGCAGAGAGAGGTGTTGATTGCTTTGAAGGTGCTTGGTCGGATGTTGGCAATTATGGTGGCTGCCATTTTAAGTGTTGTGGCGGTGCAACGTCTGGTGCTCAAGGTGTACACCGACATTGGCAAGCGCTACATCCTCGTCGAAAATAACCAGGAGGACGCGTAGCCACTTCTTGGATGAAATCCCACGCACCACCGGATGTTGCCGATGGTGCTCTTTTGTGTTGAAATCGTCTTGCCTTCCTGCGCCGCCCAGGGCGGCGAAAAGTTCCATCAAACCCATTGGAGTGACTCGGCGCAGCATTGCCGATGGTTGAACAGGAGTATCTATGAAGCAATTTGCAAGGCTTTTGGAGCGCTCTCCCGGTTATGCAAAGCTGCTGGATTGCGTCAAATCTCGCTTGACTCCGGTACTGGTAACGGGGCTGGGAGCCATTCACAAAGCCCATTATATCTACTCGCTGTGCAGGGCCACCGGCCGCACGGCTCACGTTCTTGTGCCCAACGAGGCCATGGCGGCCAAGCTCTGCGAGGACCTCAACACCCTTTTCGGAGAAGAGGCGGCGCTGGTGCTGCCGGCCCGTGAGCTTACCTTTCGCCATGTGGAAGGAGTCTCCCACGAATATGAACACGCCCGGTTGGGGGTTTTGGGCAGGCTGGTCCAAAACAACCTGCCGGTGGTCATCTCCTCGGTGGAAGGCGCGGTGCAATACACCATCCCTCCCGACGTGTTTCGCCGACGCACCCGCATTTTGACTCCGGGAATGGAGCAGGATGTGGAGGAGCTGGTTGAGTTTCTGGTTTCGGCAGGGTATGTCCGCTCCGACCAGGTGGAAGGCGTCGCTCAGTTTTCCGTAAGGGGAGGATTGCTGGATTTTTATCCCCCACAGGCATCGGGACCTTACCGGGTGGAGTTTTGGGGAGACGAAATCGATACCATCGCCTTGTTTGACCCGGTAACCCAGCGGCGCACCAATACGGTGGAGCAGGCGGAAATTACCCCCGCCCGGGAAGCCCTCGTCGGAGACCCCAAAGATTTTGTAGCCATCCTGGAAGAGCGAAAAAAAGGCCTGCGGGGCAAGTATGGGGATTTAGCCAAAGAGCAGATTGATCGGGATATTGCCTATTTGCAGGACATGGGCTCTCTGCCTTCCGCCGACAAATACCTGCCCATTTTGTACGAAAACCCCGCCACCATTTTTGACTATACCGCCGACCGGCTGTTTTTCCTCTGCGAGCCGGTCAGCATTAAGGAAAACCTGAAGAATGCCTCCTATCAGCACCAGCAGGATGTGGCAGACCTGCTGGAGGAGGGCATTCTCTTTCGGGGCTGTGACGTATTTTCCATCGACTTTCACGACATTCTCCGGCGGGTGGAGGAGCAGTGTTCCATTTTCCTGGACACCTTTACCCGCTCTTTGAGCGAAGTGCCCCTGCGGGAGTTGATTTCCGCCAACGCGGTGCAACTTTCCGTTTGGAGTGGGGAATACCGCTTTTTGAAAGAGGACATCGAGGGCTACCTGGAGCGGGGTTGCAGCGTGGTGGTTTTTGCAGGGCAGTCCAGGGCCTGCGCCGCCCTCTGCGCCGACCTGCAGCGGGACGGCATCCCCGCCTCGGTGGTGGAGGATTTGGCAAGGCCGGTGCATGGAAGAGTCTTTTTGCTGGAGGGCACCCTTTCCGCCGGCATGGAATACCCCGACCTGAAGCTGGTGGTTCTCACCCACTCCAAAATGGCGGCCCCAAAGCAAAAGAAGGTCCGCCGCAGCAAAGAGGGTAAGAAGATCAAAGTCCTCTCCGATTTGACGGTGGGGGACTACGTGGTCCACGCTAACCACGGTATCGGCGTCTTTGAGGGAATTGTCAAGCGCAACATCCACGGGGTGGTCAAGGACTACCTGAAAATTCGCTATTCCGGCACCGACATGCTCTTTGTCCCCGTCACCCAGCTGGATTTGGTCAGCAAGTACATCGGAGGCAGCGAAAACACCAAAGTCCGCCTCAACAAGCTCAACTCTACCGAGTGGCAGAAGGTCCGCTCCCGGGTCAAGTCCGCCGTCAAGGATATGGCGAAAGAGCTGATTGCCCTTTACGCCAAGCGGATGAGCACCCCCGGCTACGCCTTTTCGGAAGACTGCGACCTGCAGAGGGATTTTGAAGCCCGCTTCCCCTTTGAGGAGACCGAGGACCAACTTCGCTGCATCGAGGAAATCAAGCGGGATATGCAGTCCCCCGCCCCCATGGACCGGCTGCTCTGCGGCGACGTGGGCTTTGGAAAAACCGAGGTGGCGCTGCGGGCCATCTTCAAATGCGTGTTGGATGGGAAGCAGTGCGCCGTCCTGGTTCCCACCACCATTTTGGCGTGGCAGCACTACCAGACCTTCCTCCAGCGGTTGGAAGGGTTTCCCGTTACGGTGGAGCTGCTTTCCCGGTTCCGTTCCCCCAAAGAGCAGGCGGATATCCTCAAGCGCCTTCGGCAGGGGCAGATTGATATTATTATTGGCACTCACCGCCTGGTGCAGAAGGACGTGGTTTTTAAAGACTTGGGCCTCTGCGTTATCGACGAGGAGCAGCGCTTTGGCGTGGCCCACAAGGAACGGTTTAAGGAAATGCGGGGCAATGTGGATGTCCTCACTCTTTCCGCCACCCCCATTCCCCGCACCCTCAACATGGCCATGAGCGGTATCCGGGACATGAGCATCATCGAGGAAGCCCCCCAGGACCGTGTTCCGGTTCAGACTTATGTGCTGGAGCACGACGACGGCGTTATTCTCAACGCCATTCAAAAGGAGCTGCGCCGGGGCGGGCAGGTGTTTTACCTCCACAACCACATCGACTCCATCGACTCCAAGGCGGCGCACCTTCAGGAAATGCTGCCGGAAGCCAGAATTATGACCGCCCACGGCCGAATGGGGGAGGAGCGGCTTTCGGAAATCTGGCGCAAGCTGGTGGAGCAGGAAATTGACATCTTGGTCTGTACCACCATCATCGAAACAGGAGTGGATGTGCCCAACTGCAATACCCTCATCATTGAGGATGCCGACCATTTGGGTCTTGCCCAGCTCTATCAGCTGCGGGGACGGGTGGGCCGCTCCAATCGCCGGGCCTATGCCTACCTGACCTTCCGGCGGGGTAAATCCCTTTCCGATGTTGCCACCAAGCGCCTGGCCGCCATACGGGAGTTTACCACCTTCGGCTCCGGATTCCGCATCGCCATGCGGGATTTGGAAATCCGGGGGGCGGGCAACTTTTTGGGCGCCCAGCAGCACGGCCACATGGAGGCGGTGGGTTACGACCTGTACCTCAAGCTACTCAGCGAAGCGGTGAGCGAGGAGACGGGCAATCAGGAAGTCAAGCCTCCTGTGGAGTGTATGATCGACCTGCAAATCAACGCCCACATCCCCGAAAGTTACATCGAAAATCTCAGCCAGCGCATCGAAATCTACAAGAAAATCGCCGCGGTGCAGACGCCGGAAGACGTACTGGACCTCAACGACGAGCTGATCGACCGCTTTGGAGACCCGCCCGATGCCGTGGCGGGGCTGGTGGAAGTGGCTCTGGTCCGCAATACGGCCTCGTTGCTGGGCTTTAAGGAAATCAGTCAGAAGGACGACAAGATTCTCTTCTACCCCCAAGAGCTGAACATGAAGCAGGCCGCGGGAGTGGCCGCCGCCATGAAGGGTCGGGTGATGGTCAACGCCGGCGCCAAGCCTTATCTGGCCGTCAAGATTCCCAAACACGGCAACCCCATCGACACCATTAAGGAAACACTGGAAACCATTCGCAAAGTTTCGGCAGAATAAAAGGAGCCTTCCTGAGCGGAAGGCTCCTTTTCAATTCTAAGGGAATTACCATCTGTCGCTGCAGAGAAGCTTGATGGCCTCGTTGCCCGAAAGGGTGCCGAAATCCCCCTGATGCAAAGCGCCCTTTTCCCACAGATAGGCGTGGACGGGGTCGTCGGTGTGGCCGGAGGTGCTGCACAGCGCCCAGTGGTCGCTGGTGAGCATGATGCGGGTGCCGTTGGGGCAGCCCTCCACAATGGGCCGGAGCAGCTCCCGGTCAATCCGGGTGATAAACTCGGCCTTTTCCACCGGGTTGTGGCGGTGGGTGGCCTCGTCGGTGCCACCGATGTGGAGCAGCACAAAATCTTTCTGTTCCAGCAGCTTCAAGGTGGCGTCGGACTTTGCCGTAAGGTTGGTATCGATGTCTCCGGTGGCGCCTTCCACCACAGGGCAATCCATTTCCATGGCCCGGGCGATTCCCTCCAACACCAGCGTCTTGGTCACCATGCCCCCCGTCATTCCCCAAAGCTGTTGGAAGGACGGCAGCTCCTCATAGGCGGAAGGCGCCCAGTTGAGGACGGTGTAGGGCCGGTACCGTTCCAACAAAGCAAGGGTGGTGGCCGCCATCTGCTCCGCCAGTTGATTGCCGGACGGAACGGCGTCTTTGATTCGCCAGCCGGTACAGTCGTGGGCGGGGTGGGCGTTGAACCCCTGCAACCACTGGTTGCCCTTCGGCACGCACTGCAGGCATTTATAGCCGCCAATCCGCTTGAGAGGAGTCTGGTGCCTTGCCGTTACTTCCTCCATCAGAGCCTTTGCAATTTCCTCCGGAGGGGTGCAGCAGGGGTCTTCGATGCGGTTTTCCTCATTGACCTTGATAAAGCTGCACCGCAGAATCAGGTCCTCCCGCTCAAAGGGGAAGTTTTCCGCGAAAGCCTCCAGACTGGAGCGACCGGTGGGAAGTTCCGCTTCCTTTACGCCCAACAACATGAGGGTGCAAATCAGGGTGTCCGTCTCCCGGCCCGGCACCGAAGTGATGAAACGGGCGGTGGCGCTTTCCCGTTCAAATTGGGCGAAAGATTCTCTTCCTCCCGCCTGAAGGGGCGTTTTTCCCCCCAGCTCTTCGTAAGCCTGATCCTGAATTCCGTCCAGCAATATCATTATGCTCTTCATCTACAGGCACTCCTTCATCGCCCCGATGAGGGCGGTATTTTCACAGCTTAGTTGCGGACTGCAGCGCGAAAAATTCCGGTCGCCAGCCCTCAATTCTTGTAACCTCTAGAACCACTTATTCCAGCGGCAAAGGCTGCGCCTCAAAGGAACCGTCCCGCTGTGTCAGCAGCCAACCGCAGCCGCAGCCTGCCTGCCAGTCGAAAAAGGAAGAGAGGGGGAACAGGTGCGCCAAAATGGACATCATCACCCCACCATGGGTGATGACGGCGCAGGACTTCGCTTGGTGCTGCTCCATCAAAGCCAGCACCTGCTCAAAGCCCCGGACACACCGTATGCGGAAGACATCCTCTTCCTCCCCACCGGGAAACGGCATGCGGGAAGCATCCATTCCCCAGTCTTCAAATCCCGGCTTTTGGATGATTTCCCCGTGGGTCAGCCCTTCCAGTTCGCCAAAGTCCCGTTCCTGCAAATCGGCAAGGATGAGGGGCTCGCATTGTGGAAATAAAAGAGCGGTCGTTTCCAGACACCGCCGCAAGGGGCTGGAAATCACCATCTGCGGACAGAAAAGTATCCGACCGGCAAGCTCCGCCCGCCCTTCCGGGCAAAGAGGGGGGTCTAGCCGCCCCACATAGGCGCCTCTGAGGTTTTCCACCGTCTTTCCGTGGCGAATCAGTGCAATGGAGTAAGTCAACGGCAAGTTCCCCTTAACATCTTATTTTAGTCGCTGGGCAATGCCGCAGCAAAGTCGCTCCACCTGGTCCGCTTTTTGCGCCAGAATGCAGCAAATTCGCCCCACCTGCTCCCGCCATTGCCGCTCGAACACATCGATGGGCACAACGCCGCTGCCCACTTCGTCACAGAGAATCATCCAGTGTTCCAAAGGTTCCAGAGCATGCTCCACAAACTCGACAGGGTCGCGGTTTTCCGCCATCAGGCGGCGGACCAGCAGGTGAAAGTGGTTGAGAGCATCGCCTGAAAAGGCTTCCTCCAACGGGCAGGAGCCGCCGTCCACAATGCGCCGGGGGGCATACCGATGCCTGACATAATCCAGTTTGCCTTGTGCCGCTCCCCCCACCACCAGTAGCTTCATGAAACAATTCCTCCAATGGCTGCCACCAGCAGGGTGAGCAGCTCGATGTTTTGGGAAAGGAACCCCGAAAGGTCGCCGGTGTTGCCGCCAAATTCCCGCATCGCCATTCTTTTGTGGACGGCGACATACCCAAAGCAGAGGATGGCGTTGATAGCTCCCCAGAAAGGCTCCAGCCAAAGAAGGAAGCCCAGGGAGAGCGCCGCTCCTCCTCCGCAGCAGAGGGATGCCCCCAGGCGGGATGCTCCGCCGGAAAAGAAGTAATTCAGCCCGGAGGTTTTGGCGCAGGGGAAATGAACCACTCCCCAGCCGCTGAGGGAGCGGGAGAGCACATACCCCACCGTGGGAAAGAGCATCAGCCGCGGCGTGGCGTAGACCTGGCTCCACAAGCCGAAACTGAGCAAAAGGTAGAGGCCACAGCCCATCACGCCAAAGGCGCCCATGTGGGGGTCCGACATGATTTCCAGCTTCTTTTCCTGGGCGGCATGGCTGGAAAGAGCGTCCACCGTATCCAAAAAGCCGTCCATGTGGATACCGCCGCTCATGACAAGGGGCAGCAGGGTTGCGACGGCGGCAAACAGCCCGGAAGAAATTTTATATCGAAATGTAAGGTGCTGCCAAAGTAAAGCGGGCAACATCACCGCTACCCCCACCAAAGGAAAGAAGCAAAAGGCGTACCGCATGCTGTCTTTGTGCCATCGGGCCGGGGGCACCGGCAGAATGGAATACATGGAAAAGGCGGTGCAGAAGCCGCTCCATAGGCTTTGTATCACGGCAGCAGTCCTCCTCCTTTGTGGTAGATGGCAAGGCCGCACACCACTTCCGCCACCACGTCGGCCAGTTGCGCCAGTTCCCGGTTGATTTGGGCTATGCAGCGCTGGTAAAGGCTTGTCTCTTCCGGATAGGCAATGCCGTCCGAAAAGATGTCGTTGGTTACATACACCAGATGGGGAACCTGCCGCAGCAGCCATTTCGTCCCATCCAGCACCTCGTCGATTACCTGATGGGGCGGTATTTGCCCTTCAAACAGGATATTGGCCGTCAAATTGCCTACACATTCCAGCAACAGGGTGTTGTAATGTTTGGACAGAGGAAGGGTTTGCAGCGTCTGGTAATGCTCCAGGGTGTCAAACCCCTTATCCGCCCGAAGGGTGCGGTGACGGGCAATCCGCTCCTGCGCGTCGTTGCCCCAGGGGCGCATGGTGGCTATGTAGAGCCTTTCGCCTCCAAAACTAACACAAACATCCTCCGCCATGGCGCTTTTGCCGCATGCGGAGCCGCCGTACAGCAGTACCAGCACGGCCGATACCTCCGAAATCTATCATTTAGTGTTCATCAAGTGCTGGAATACCGCCGATACGGCACGATGACGGTGTCGTCAAATCTTGGCATATCGTTGTAAATGGATAGCGCCATATCGTAAAGAGGAAAGGTAGCCGCAGCGCCGGTGCCTTCCCCCACCTTCATGCCGGCGGAAAGAAGAGGCTTTAGCCCCAGACGCTCCAGCAACAGAGCGCCGGCGGGCTCGGCGGAAAGGTGAGAGGGGAGAAGGTAGTGGCGAACCAGTGGGTTGAACTCCACCGCCAGCAGAGCCGCCACGCAGGAAATGAGGCCGTCCAGCACCACCGGAAGGCCGATGGCGGCGCAGCCGATGCAAAGCCCCGCCATTCCCGCAATGTCAAATCCGCCCAAAGCGGACAAAAGTCCCAAAGGGTCCTTAGGGTCGGGAGCATGCAGGGCAATGCCTTTCTCGATGACCGCCACCTTGCGGGCCAACCCCTCGTCGGAAAGCCCTGCGCCCCGACCTGTTACCTGGCGGACCGGAAGCCCCAGCATCACGGCGGCCAGCGCCGAGGAGGTGGTGGTGTTGCCAATGCCCATTTCGCCCGTCGCCAGCAAGCGATAACCCTGTTCCGCCAGCTCCAGAGCCAAGTTGACGCCCACTTCCAACGCGGCGGTAGCCTCCTGTTTGGTCATGGCGGGCTCCCTGGTAAAATCTTTGGTGCCTTTGGCAATTTTCCGGTCCAGCACGCCGGGAATGCTCTTGTCGCTGTCAATGCCGATGTCCACGGGAATGACGTCCGCGCCGGCAATTTTGGCAATGTGGCAGACGCAGGCTTGTCCTTTGGTGAAGTTTTCAGCCACCAACGCCGTCACTTCTTTCCCTGTTTGGGAAATGCCCTGGGCCACCACGCCGTTGTCGGCGCAGAACACCACCACAGCCTTTTTGGAAAGGTCAAATTGGGAGCTGCCGGTCATGCCGGCGATTTTTATCAGGTGCTTTTCCAGTTGCCCCAGGCTGTCCAAGGGCTTGAGAACGCGGTCCCAGTGGTGTTGGGCTTCCTCCATGGACTTTTGGCAGGGCGGTTTGATATTGTTTAACGCTTGCGAAAGATTCATAGTGTTCCTCCGACATCAGTCGTCGTAACTTTTGGGAGGTTTTGGTCCTGCGGCGTTGAGTTTGAGGCGGGTGGCCAGGGCAGCTCCCAGTTGGACGGCGTCCTCCCGCTTGCCCGAAAGAATTCCCTCCCACATTTTCCCTTTGTGGTCAATGAGCAGCCCTTGAATGGTAAGGGTGTTGTCTTTAATGGTGGCCACCGCGGCGGCCATAGGGGAGTCGGTCCCGTCCCCTCCCATGGCTTTGCCAAAGGCTCGCTCCGCCAAAGCCATGTCCCAGGCGTCCACATTGTGGAAGCCGGCAAGAAAATTGACCGGCTCTCCCGCCCTGCCCTGGACGGCGATGATGCCCTGACAGCAGGCGGGGGTCATCTGATTGAGGGGGAAGACTTGATGGATTTGATCCTGGTGATAGGTCGCCGTCGCGGAAGCGGCGGGCAGAACCAGTCCGCCGTACACCCCCGACTCCAATACCGAAAGGCAGGCGGGCAGGTCCCCGTTGACGATGGCGGTTTTCCAGTTGGGGTAGAGCTTTGCCAGCTGAATTCTTTGCCTCTTGCCGGCCACTCCCACCGGCCGGGAAAAGTCCGGCTCCTGCCGCTTGGAGGAGATGACAAGGGCGTAGCCGGGTTCCATCCGCCGCCCCACCGCCACGATGGGAAAATCGGGGTTTTCGTCAAAGGGCAAATCCTGAAGCTGGTGTACCACAAGGTCCGCCTGGCTGGACCGCAACTGTTCTTCCAGCACCGGCAGGTGGGCTTTTTCCAAGCTGAAAGGCAATCTGGGAAGGTGGGAGAGCTTGTCGGCAGGGGTTTTACAAACCACCAGCTCCGGTACGACCAGGGGGTCGTAATCCCGAATGGCCTGCATCACCACTTGAGCCTGCGCCACCGCCAAAACGCTTTCCCGGCAGGCAATGCGAATTTTCTTCATCTCTGTTCCACCTTTCCCAAGCTCCCGTAAACACAAAACCAACCGCCTGCGCGCTTCCGGTTAAGGACAGGCGGGAATGCAGTTCGGTTGGAATTTGAATCACATTTTTTATAAGTTTTACTATAATGTAGTAGCCGAAAATTTGGCTTTTAAGCAGTTTTGCTTTAATAGTATATCTTATTTGCCTGATAATGTCAAAGTTTTTCGGCACTACATCAATCCGAAGGGAACGTGATGCCTGCATGGAATCTCCAGCCAACCTGCTGATTGCGGTGGACGCCGGCCACGGCGGATGGGACAACGGCGCTCAGTTTGAGGGGCGCCTGGAAAAGGACGACAACCTGCGCCTGGCGCTGGCGGTGGAACGAGCGCTTCGGGCTCAAGGGGTGGACGTGCTGATGACCCGCAGCACCGATGTCTTTGTCCCCCTGAATGATAGAGCCCGCATGGCCAACGAGGCCGATGCCGACCTGTTTATTTCCCTGCATCGAAACTCCTTTCCCGAACAGACCGAAGGGACCAAAGGAGTCGAAAACTTTATCTACCTCACCGCTCCTTTGGAAACTTCCGGGCGAGCAGCCCAACTGGTCCTTGCCGAGCTGAACGAGGTGGGGGTTCAGCGCATGATTGGCGTTTCCCGGGGCAATTACGCCGTGCTGCGCCGCACCAACATGCCCGCCATGCTGCTGGAAATGGGCTTTATCAACAACGAGGAAGACAACCGCCTGTTTGACGAAAACCTCGAAGCGTACGCCCAGGCCATTGCCCGAGGGATTTTGGCCTATTTTGGCATCAACTACCGGACTCCTACCCAGCCTTTGCCCTCCGGCGAGCCGGTGGTGGAAAACGAAATCTACGATATGCAGGAGCTGTTGGAACAGCGCTACGGCTTTGGCCTGAGGCCCACCGGGCGGTTTGACGAGGCCACCAAAAAAGCCGCGGTGATTGCCCTGCAAATCGAGTTAAACGGCGCTTACGACGCTCAAATTCCGGTGGACGGCATTTTGGGCCCCCGCACGTTGAATGCCATTCGCCCCTTCCGTCAGGGAAGCAAGGGGGGATTGGTGGCTCTGCTGCAGGTGCTGCTCATCCTCAACGGCTACGACCCCGGCGAGGTGGACGGCAACTTCGGCCCAAAAACTTCCGCCGCTCTGCGGTTCTTCCAAAGGGATCATTTCCTTACCCCCGACGGCATTGCCGGCCCAAAAACCTTTGCCGCTTTGGTAGGCGCTTAAGCTACATACTATTCCAGAAGGTTCCACATTGCTCTTGCCCCCGACATTGTCACTTGTGCCAAAGAACACCGGGTATCCTCGGCGGAGGTTACGCAAAAATGGAAAATATTTTATTTGGCCTTGACAGGTCAAGGAGCCTTGTGCTATTCTAGCAACCAAACAACAAAGCAAACCGTTGAGTGGGAGTAAGTAAGCATCCTGCCGAAATCACAGAGAGCCGCATGTTGGTGGAATTGCGGTATGGAAGCGGATGCCGAATGGGCCCATGAGGGCGGGGCGAACGGTTTAAGAACCAAGTAGCTTCCGACGGGGACTCTGCCCGTTATCAGTTGAGAGCGCATGTTGGTGCGCGCGAACGAGTGGGCGACATCGCCAATTAGGGTGGTACCGCAGGAGTATTGCAACTCTTGTCCCTTAACCGGGGGCAAGGGTTTTTTGTTGTTTGCCCAGCCCCCAACCACAAAAGAGAAAGGGGTAATTGTGCAATGGCAAACAAAGAAGTTCCTTACAAAATTTATTTGACGGAAAGCGAAATGCCCCGCCAGTGGTACAACCTGCGGGCCGATATGAAGGAAAAGCCCGATCCCATGCTGAACCCTGCCACCGGCAAACCCATCACTTACGAGGAGTTGCGGCCCATTTTCTGCGACGAATGCGCCGCCCAGGAGATGGATTTCACCACTCCCTTTATCGACATTCCGGAGGAGATTCTCAACTTCTACCGGATGTATCGTCCTTCCCCCGTGGTGAGGGCTTACTGCCTCGAAAAGGCGTTGGGCACACCGGCTAAAATTTACTACAAGTACGAAGGCGCCAACACTTCCGGTTCCCACAAACTCAACTCGGCGGCGCCCCAGGTCTACTACGCCAAAAAACAGGGGCTGAAGGGACTTACCACCGAAACGGGCGCTGGCCAGTGGGGCACCGCCCTGTCCATGGCGGCGGCCTACTTTGATATTCCCCTGCAGGTATACATGGTCAAGGTATCTGCCGAACAAAAGCCCTATCGCAAGGCCATTATGGAAACTTTCGGGGCGCAGGTGATTCCTTCACCTTCTCCCACCACCGCCGTGGGCCGCAAAATCTTGGAGGAGGACCCCAACACCACCGGTTCCCTGGGCTGCGCCATTTCGGAGGCGGTGGAAGTGGCCGCCGGCACCGAAGGTTTCCGCTATGTGTTGGGCAGCGTGCTGGACCACGTGATTCTCCACCAGAGCATCGTCGGTTTGGAAGCCAAGGCGGCTTTGGAAAAATACGGCGAGTATCCCGACGTCATCATCGGCTGCGCGGGCGGCGGCTCTAACCTGGGCGGTTTGATCGCTCCCTTTATGCGGGATAAGCTGCTGGGCAAGGCATCCCCCCACTTCATCGCCGTGGAGCCCGCCAGCTGCCCCTCTCTGACTCGGGGCAGGTATGCCTACGACTTTGGGGACACCGGCTGCATCACCCCCCTGATGCGGATGTACACCCTGGGTTCCCACTTTATCCCTTCCCCCAACCACGCCGGCGGGCTTCGCTATCACGGCATGAGCCCCATCATCTCCAAGCTCTACCACGACGGCTATTTGGATGAGGCCAGAGCGGTGGAGCAGACCAAAGTCTTTGACGCCGCCAAATTGTTCATCAAATCGGAAGGCATCCTTCCAGCTCCCGAGTCGGCCCACGCCGTCAAGGTGGCCATTGACGAGGCACTGCGTTGCAAAGAAACCGGAGAAGCCAAAACCATTCTCTTCGGCCTCACCGGTACCGGTTACTTTGACATGGCGGCTTATATCAAGCACAACAGCGGGGAAATGACCGACTATATCCCCACCGACGAAGACTTGGCAATCGGATTTTCCATGTTGCCCAAAATTCCGGGCATTCAGGAGTAACATTAGAAAAGGCAGCGGGCACAAAGATGCCGGCTGCCTTTTGCTATGCGTTCTTCATGGCGATCATTTCCAAGAGGTCCGCTACATGCTCGCAGGTATCGCAACAGTCCTCAAATTTATCCAGCAGTTCGCTCCAAACCAGAATGTTAACGGGGTCGGATTCTCCTTCGTACAACGAGCGCACCGCGTCGATGTAAATGGCGTCCCCCTTTTCCTCCATGATGTTGACATCCACAATGGCTTGATGGAGCACCGTGGATTTTTGGAAGTTGGGGAATTCCTTCATGGCGTGGAGCAGGGCTTTGCAGCAGTCCGCAATGACGTCGGCAAATTGGACGGCCACCGGATGCACTTCCTTGACGTTGTACATATACATGCGGATGAGAATGTCTTCGATTTTATCGGTGACGTTGTCCAGCTCGTTGGCCAGCCCCAGGATATCCTCCCGGTCGATGGGGGTGACGAATTCTTTGGCCAGACGCTTGAGTATCTCATGCTTGAGGACGTCTTCGGCGTGTTCGATTTCGTGCATTTCTTTGCGCTGCTGAATCATCCATTCGGGTTTATAATTTCGCAGGGCTTTCTGAAGGTATTCCGCCGCCCGGCAGGAGTATTCCATCATGGAGATAAAGTCGTTAAAATAAGCGTTTTTCTTTAAATTCTTCGCCATTTAATTATCCTCCTACGTTATAGAAAAGCCAAAAACAGCTTGGCCATAACAAATCCAATCAATCCGCAGCCGGGGAAGGTGAGTACCCAGGTAAGCATCATTTCGCCCACCACGCTCCAGTTGACACTGCGCAGTCGCCGCGCGGCTCCCACCCCCATAATGGCGGTGGTTTTGGTGTGGGTGGTGGAAACCGGAACGCCGGTCAGGGAGGAAATCAGCAGGCAGCCTGCTCCGGCCATGTCGGCGGCAAAGCCTTGATAGGTTTCCAGCTTGACCATGTCCATCCCCACAGCCTTGATGATGCGGTACCCTCCGATGGAGGTGCCCAGCCCCATGACCAGAGAGCACAACAGAATCAGCCAAAAAGGAATTTCAAAGGTGGTGACGTTGGCCTGCCCTTTGCTCAGAGCCATCCCCAACAGGAACACGCCCATGAATTTTTGCCCGTCCTGTGCGCCGTGCATAAAGGCCATGGCGGCCGCGCCGGTGATTTGGGCCTTTTGAAAGAAACCGATGGTTTTGCGCCGGTCCGCATGGCGAAACAGCGCTTCGATAAACTTTACGAACACATAGCCCATGGCAAAGCCCAAACCGGTGGAAAGTACCAGCCCGTACAGCACTTTGACCCATTCCGCGCCGTTTACGCCTTCCAGACTGTTGTGAATTGAGATGGCGGCGCCGGTAAGCCCCGCAATCAACGCATGGCTTTCGCTGGTGGGAATGCCAAAGTACCAGGCGGCGACGGCCCACAGCACAATGGCAACCATGGCGGCGCACAACGCCACCAACGCCTCGTGGGAATTGTCCCCAAAATCCACCATGTTGTAAATGGTTTCCGCCACCTTCTTGTTGAAGGTTGTCATCACCAGAATTCCTAAAAAATTAAACACGGCCGCCACCATAATTGCCGTTTTCGGGGCGATGGTGCGGGTGGAAACCGCCGTGGCAATAGCGTTGGGCGCGTCGGTCCAGCCGTTGACTAAAATGACAGCCAATGTCAGGAGGGTTGTGACCAGCAGCGCAGGAATCTGCATGACCTGTGCAACATAATCCAAAAAACTAATCATCACATATCCTTTCCCAGAAATTTTTTACCGTGTCCCGTTTTTGTTTTCAAGTCGTTCATGTGACTTGTAAAGGAATCTTTTCTTATCTTTCGCCAACCTTTCTTAAATACTAAAATTCATCATCGTATATATAGTAATTGGAAAACATTACATTTATTGCAAAGTTTATTAAAATATTAGTAATATTCAACGCCAATGATGCCGGGCCTTTGCAAAGACTACCGTCATCATTGGCGTTTATGTCATAATCTAGCGAATCAAAGAGAACATCAGAAAGATGGAGGACATTAAAGAGGAAACCAAAGACACCACCGTAATCTGGGTGTTGATGGAGGGACCGGCGGTATCCTTAAAGGGGTCTCCTACCGTGTCGCCAATCACCGCCGCTTTGTGAGCGTCGCTGCCTTTTCCGCCGTGCTGGCCGGCCTCGATGTACTTTTTGCTGTTATCCCACAGGCCGCCGGTGTTGGACATAAACAACGCCAGCAAAAGCCCGGAGATGATGTTGCCGGCCAGATAGCCTCCGATGGCGGTGACACCGCCGATAAACCCCACCACGATGGTGGCGAGAATGCTGGCAAGACCTGCGGGAATCAGCTCCTGAATGGAGCCGAGGGTGGCGATTTCGATGCACTTTTCGTACTCCGGCACCACGCCTTCCTTGCCTTCCCGCAATCCGGGGATGGTGTCAAACTGCCGGTGAATTTCCTCCACCATCCGCTGGGTGTTGCGGTCCACGCCCAAAATCAGCATGGCGCTGAAGACGGCGGGAATGGCGGCGCCCACCAGCATGCCGAAGAACACGGTGGGATTGACCAGGTCAAAGCCGCTTAAATATTTTTGCCCGACTTCCACCAGGTTGAGGGTAACGGCCGCTTCGTTTACTTCGCTGATAAAGGCGCCCAGCAGGGAGATCACCGTCAGCCCGGCGGCGCCGATGGCAAAGCCTTTGGTAATGGCCTTTACCGTATTGCCGGCGGAATCCAGGGTGTCGGTGATTTCCAGTACTTGGTCTCCCAATCCGCCCATTTCCGCAAGGCCGCGGGCGTTGTCCACTATGGGGCCGTAGGCGTCGTTGGAGATAATCATGCCCACAATGGACAGCATGCCCACCGCCGCCATGGAAATGCCGAACAGGGCGTATCCGTCTCCAAGAGGATCGCAGAGCTTATAGCTGATCAGCGCCGAGAGGCCAATGCCCACCATGGCGGGCAGCACCGACACAAACCCATCCGCCACAC